>Ga0182021_10001180_pt1 | contig 29628 bp, 25 predicted proteins | sample 612E3MmetaG_FD_120493 | JGI IMG/M metagenome (GOLD analysis project Ga0182021, IMG submission 120493) | Permafrost microbial communities from Stordalen Mire, Sweden - 612E3M metaG (Illumina Assembly) | ecosystem: Environmental > Terrestrial > Soil > Wetlands > Permafrost | place: Sweden... | reverse complement strand
CTGGTGAGCGCGAGACCTGCGGTCACCGCACCCTCCTGAAGGTCAGCCTGGGTGACGTGCCCAGGTCGCCCCACCTTCGGGGTGAGCAGCCAGAGCACGCCGCCGCTCGAGAGGTCCCTCAGCGCGTCGAACAAGCCGTCGACCACGTCACCGTCGTCCGAGCGCCACCACAGCAGGACCAGGTCGACGGCATCGTCGGTCTCCTCGACCAGATCACCGTCGACAGCGTCCATCACTTCGCTGCGGAAGTTCTCGTCGACGTCGGCATCCCAGCCGAGCTCCTGGACGACAAGCCCAGGGGCTAAGCCGAGCATCCCCTTCACCGAGGTGTTTTCCGTGACCATGACCGTATTTAAGCGTCCCCGCCCACCGAGCCGGAACTTCCGGCGGTGACGTTGTCGATCTGGTACTTCGCGTACGCCTCATTGCCGAGCTCACGAGGGACGTCGCCGACCTCGGCCAGCTCCCGCAGGACGGCCACCACGATCGACGGGCCGTCGATCTTGAGGAAACGACGGGCCGCTGCGCGGGTGTCGGAGAAGCCGAAGCCGTCCGCACCAAGCGCACGGAACGAGCCCGGCACGTAGTTCGCGATCTGGTTCTGGACCTCGGTCGCGTAGTCGGACACGGCCACGACGACCCCTGGACGTCCGGTGAGCTTCGCCGTGACGAACGGGACCCGGTCACCACCATCGTTGTAGTTGGCCTTCTCGGTTGCGATGGCGTCGCGTCCGAGCTCGTTCCAGCTCGTCACGCTCCACACGTCGGCCACGATCCCGAAGTCCTTACGCAGGAGCTCCTGTGCCTCCAGCACCCACGGCACACCGACGCCGGACGCCATCAGCTGAGCCCGCGGCGCGTTCGCGCCGAGACCCTCGGACGAGCCTTCCTTCAGCAGGTACATCCCCTTGCGGATGCCCTCGACGTCGACGTTCTCCGGTTCCGCAGGCTGAGCCTTCGGTTCGTTGTAGACGGTCATGTAGAAGATGACGTTCTCGGGGTTGTCCCCGTACATCCGCTCCAGGCCGTACTGCATGATGTGCGCCATCTCGTACGCATAGGCCGGGTCGTAGGTGCACACCGCCGGGTTGCTCAGCGCCAGCAGCGGCGAGTGCCCGTCCATGTGCTGGGTGCCCTCGCCGGTCAGCGTCGTCTTGCCCGCTGTGGCGCCGATGAGGAAGCCGCGGGCCAGCTGGTCGGCGGCCGCCCAGATGAAGTCGGCCGTGCGCTGGAACCCGAACATCGAGTAGAAGACGTACACGGGGACCATCGGCACACCGTGCGTGGCGTACGCGCTGCCGGCTGCTGCGAACGTCGCCACCGAACCGGCCTCGTTGATGCCCGTGTGGTAGATCTGCCCGGCGGTCGACTCCCGGTACGCAAGCATGAGCTCGTCGTCGACCGGGGTGTAGTTCTGGCCGTGCGGGTTGTAGATCTTCAGCGTCGGGAAGAACGAGTCCATGCCGAACGTACGGGCTTCGTCGGGGATGATCGGCACCACGTGAGCGCCGAACTCCTTGTCCCGCAGCAGATCCTTCAGCATCCGGACGAATGCCATCGTCGTAGCGACGGGCTGGTTGCCCGAGCCCTTCTTGACGCCTTCGTACGCGCTCTCGTCCGGCAGCTTCAGCTTCGCCGGCTTGTTGCGACGTTCGGGGACACTTCCCCCGAGCACCTTGCGTCGCTCGTTGGCGTACTTGACCCGCTCGTCGTCGGGCCCCGGGTTGAAGTACGGCGGCAGGTACGGGTTCTCCTCGAGCACCTGCGAGCTGATGGGGATCTGGAGCCGGTCGCGGAAGGCGAGCAGGTCGTCGATCGCCATCTTCTTCATCTGGTGGGTCGCGTTGCGTCCCGCGAAGTGGCTGCCGAGGAAGTAGCCCTTGATGGTGTGGGCGAGGATGACGGTCGGAGCGCCGGCGAACGTGGTCGCCGACTTGTACGCGGCGTACACCTTCCGGTAGTCGTGGCCGCCGCGGCGCAGCGCCCAGATCTCGTCGTCGCTCCAGTCGGCGACCATCTTCGCGGTCCGCGGGTCGCGGCCGAAGAAGTTGTCGCGGACGTACTTGCCGTTGTTGGCCTTGTACGTCTGGAAGTCGCCGTCGGTCGTGACGTTCATGAGGTTGACCAGTGCACCCTCGTCGTCGTCCTCGAGCAGGCGGTCCCAGTTGGAGCCCCAGACCACCTTGATGACGTTCCAGCCGGCGCCCCGGAAGAAGGCCTCCAGCTCCTGGATGATCTTGCCGTTGCCTCGTACCGGGCCGTCGAGCCGCTGGAGGTTGCAGTTGACGACGAACGTCAGGTTGTCGAGCGCCTCGTACGCCGCCCACTGCAGGAAGCCACGCGACTCCGGCTCGTCCATCTCGCCGTCGCCGAGGAACGCCCATACGTGCTGGTCGGACGTGTCCTTGAGGCCGCGGTTGTGCAGGTAGCGGTTGAAGGACGCCTGGTAGATCGCGTTCATCGGGCCGATGCCCATAGAGACGGTCGGGAACTCCCAGAAATCGGGCATCTGGCGGGGGTGCGGGTAGCTCGGCAGAGCCTCGACCTTGCCGTTCACGACGTGGCTGTGCTCCTGGCGGAAGCCGTCCAGCTGGTCCTCGCTCAGGCGTCCCTCGAGGAACGCCCTCGCGTACATCCCGGGCGAGGCGTGGCCCTGGAAGAAGACCTGGTCGCCGCCGCCGGGGGCATCCTTGCCGCGGAAGAAGTGGTTGAAGCCGACCTCGTACAGGCTCGCGCTCGACGCGTACGTGGAGATGTGGCCGCCGACGCCGACGCCGGGGCGCTGCGCGCGGTGCACCATCATCGCGGCGTTCCAGCGGAGCAGGCGACGGTAGCCGCGCTCGAGGCCTTCGTCACCGGGGTACGCGGGCTCGATCGACTTCGGGATCGTGTTCACGTAGTCGGTCGCCGTCAGTGAGGGCACGCCGATCTGCTTCTCGCGCGCACGATCCAGCAGGCGCAGCATCACGTACCGTGCCCTGTTCCGGCCACCCTTCTCGATGAGCCCGTCCAGGCTCTCGATCCACTCGCCCGTCTCGTCCGGGTCCGTGTCGGGAAGGTTCGTGGGCAGTCCGTTGAGTACGGGGCCGCCCTCGTCGCGTGGGATCACCAGATACCTTTCGTCGCACTAACTCTGTGGGCAATCTTGTCATGTCCTGCGCCGGAGCCCCAGCCCATGAAGTCGACGCGGACGGCCTTCTTCAACTCGTCGCCCATGCCATCAACCTCTCCAACGGCCAGGTGTTCACGATGCGTTCGGCCGGGATTCCCATGCGCTGTGCCCGCTCGCACCCGTAGTCGAGGAACTCCAGCTGGCCGGGGGCGTGCGCGTCCGTGTCAATACTGAACAGGCAGCCAATATTCCGCGCGAGCTCGAGCAGGCGGCTCGGCGGGTCGCGCCGCTCCGGACGGGAGTTGATCTCCACGGCCACGTTGAGCTGCCGACACGCCTCGAAGACGACCTCCGCATCGAACCTCGACTCGTTGCGCAGCCCGCGCTCCCCCTCGACGAGGCGTCCGGTGCAGTGCCCGAGCACGTTGGTGCGCGGGTTCGCGATCGCGGCGATCATCCGGTGGGTCATCGACTCGGAATCCTGGTTCAGCTTCGAGTGAACGCTCGCGACGACCAGGTCGAGCGCCGCAAGCGCAGAGGGAGACTGGTCCAGCGCGCCGGTGTCCAGGATGTCGACCTCGATGCCCTTGAGAACGTGTACGGGACTGGCCTCGTTCACGGCATCGATCCGTACGCCTTGGTCGGCGAGGCGCTCGGCGCTCAGACCGTGCGCCACCGTGAGCCGCGGGGAGTGGTCGGTGATGAGCAGGTACTCGTGGCCGAGCATCGCAGCGGCGGCCACCATCTCCTCGAGCGGTGCGCTGCCGTCCGACTCGTCGGTGTGGCAGTGAAGGTCCCCGCGCAGCCTGCCCCGCAGCTCCTGCCCGGTGGTTGCGAGCGGCCGGGCCGCAGCCCGTACCTTCGCGAGGTAGTCAGGGACACGGCCGGCGAGCGTCGCCTGGATGACTGCGGCAGAGCTAGGGCCGATGCCTGGAATGTCTGACCAGCTCGAGGCCTCGCCGCGTAACGCGTACTCGTCCGGGTCCATGGCGTCGAGGATCCGCGCGGTTGCGCGGAAGGCCATGGACCGGCGGGAGTCGCTCCGGGATCGGTCGAGCCAGTACGAAATCTCGCGAAGCGCGGCCGCAGGCGAGGCTGGGACGCGATCTTTCACCACAAATTCACCCTACGCTGTGCCGCATGGCGAAGGGCTCTCCGACAGGACCGGTACGGGTGAGCGGCCGGACGCTCATCCCCTCGTCACGATCCCGTACCGCCATGGTGCGTCGCCTGTCGGCCCAGGCCGCGGTGATGACGACCGCTGTGCTGGCGGAGATGGACGCGCGGCACGACTGGTTCGGCGACATGGAGGCCGAGCACCGCTCGTGGATCGGCATCGTCGCCCGCGCCGGCATCGACCTGTTCGTCGACTGGCTCGCCGACGAGGGCGAGGACCCGGTCTCGCCGGCGGGGTTGTTCGACGCCGCACCCCGATCCGTGATGCGCCGGATCTCGCTCAAACAGACGGTCGAGCTCGTACGAACCACGGTCGAGGTGGTCGAGCAGACGGTGGCCCAGATGCCGCGCGGCGATCGGGCTGTGCTGTCGGCGGCGATCGTGTACTTCAGCCGAGAGGTCGCCTTCGCGGCCGCGGAGCTGTACGCGACGGCGGCGGAGAGCCGCGGCGCTTGGGACGCCCGGCTGGAGAGCCTCGTCGTCGACGCGGTCGTGCGCGGTGAGGCCGACGAGAACCTCGTATCGCGTGCCTCGACGCTCGGGTGGCACTCCCCGGAGGCCGTCGTGGTCGCCGTCGGGCTCGCCCCGGAGGGACACGAGTCCGCCGTCGAGCAGCTGCGCAAGGCGGCGACTCGGGCAGGTCTCGACGCGCTCGTGGCGACGCAGGGCGAACGCCTCGTCGTCGTCCTGGGCGGAGCCGCACTGGCCGACAGCGAGGGACCCGTCGCCGTGGTCCGACGGCTGCAGAGCTTCTTCGGAGACGCGCCGATCGTCGTCGGCCCCGTCGTCGAGCAGCTCGTCGATGCGGGCCTGTCCGCGCGGGCGGCATTCTCCGGGATCCGGAGCTCTGCCGCGTGGCCGGAAGCGCCGCGCCCGGTCTCGGCCGTCGACCTGCTGCCGGAACGGGCGCTCGCCGGAGACGGCCATGCGCGACGGGCGCTCGCCCACGACATCTACCAACCTCTCGACCAGGCCGGTGGGGAGCTCATGACCACCCTCGTCGCCTTTCTCGACCACGGCGGATCCATCGAGGCGTCGGCCCGCGCGCTGTACGTGCATCCGAACACCGTCCGGTACCGTCTCCGGCGGATCCAGGAGGTCAGCGGCTACAACCCCTCGGCCGCACGTGACGCGTACGTGCTGCGCCTGGCCGTCACGGTCGGTCGACTCTTTGCGTCCTGACGCCCCGGGAGAGGGCCTGTTTGTAGTATTCCTACAACGACACGCCCACGAACTTCGTCGTGTCCGGTACTGAGTTTGCTGCATAGTCACGAAACGATGGTCACGTGCTCGCAATAGTCGCCCCGGGCCAAGGCGCCCAGACCCCTGGATTCCTCGCCCCGTGGCTGGAACTCCCCACGTTCGCCACACGCCTCGCCTGGCTGTCGGCGGTGTCCGGCCTCGACCTCGCCTACTACGGCACCGAGGCCGATGCCGAGACGATCCGCGACACCGCGGTGGCGCAGCCGCTGCTCGTCGCCGCCGGCCTCACTGCCGTCCTCGAGCTCTTGCCCTCCCCCGCCGAGGCGTTCCGCAAGGTCGGTGTCGTCGCCGGCCACAGCGTCGGCGAGATCACGGCCGCTGCGGGCACCAACGTCATGAGCGTCGAGGCCGCCATGGTCCTCGTCCGCGAACGCGGCAAGGCGATGGCAGCCGCCAGCGCCGCCTGGCCCACGTCGATGTCGGCGATCATCGGGGGTGACCGCGACGAAGTGATGGCCGCCATCGAGAGGTACGGGCTCACGGTGGCCAACGACAACGGCTCCGGCCAAGTCGTGGCCGGCGGCACCGCCGAGCAGCTCGCCGAGCTGGCCGCGAACCCGCCGCACCGTACGCGTATCGTGCCGCTGAGCGTCGCCGGGGCCTTCCACACGGTCCACATGGAGTCGGCCGTCTCACACATGAAGTCACTGGCCAAAGCCGTGTCCACCAAGGACCCGCGCACCCGGTTGCTCTCCAACGCGGACGGGCAGGTCGTCCAGAGCGGCGCCGAGTACCTCCAGCGGATCGTGCGTCAGATCTCGAATCCCGTCCGCTGGGACCTGTGCATGGCGACGATGGCCGAGCTCGGAGTCACCGGCCTGCTCGAGCTCCCGCCGGCCGGCACCCTGACCGGGATCGCCAAACGGAACCTCAAGGGCGTCGAGCTCTTCAGCCTCAACACGCCCGACCAGCTCGATGACGCGCGCGACTTCGTGGACCGGCACGCCGATGCGTCCCACTACGACCTGTCCACCACGCCCAGCTGGCGCCTCGTGGTGTCGCCGGGCAAGGGCCGCTTCACGCGAGACGCCTCCATCAACGTGGACGACACGCTGGCCGCTCACACCTCGATCGGCTCGGTCAAGAACCTCCGCGACGAGATCCCCGTGTCTGCCACGTATGGTGGCGTCGTCCTGGAGTGGCTCGTCGAGGACGATGACCCGGTCGCTCCTGGCCAGCCGCTGCTTCGCCTTCATCCGTCCCCGTCCAGCATCCAGGAGAACCTCGCGTGACCGCTCCCCTCACCATCCGGCCCGGACGCGCCGGATCGCGCATCGCCGGCGTCGGCTCGTACCTGCCGCACCGCATCGTCACGAACGCAGAGATGTGCACGATGATCGACTCGAGCGACGAGTGGATCCAGCAGCGCACCGGCATCATCGAGCGGCGGTGGGCCAGCGATGACGAGCCCCTGATCTTCATGGTCGCCGAGGCCTCGCGCCGGGCGATCGAGCACGCGAACGTCTCCACCGACGACATCGACGCCGTGATCGTGGCCTCCGTCACGCATCTCAAGGCGACCCCGGCGCTCGCCCCGATCCTCGCAGCCGAGCTGGGCCTCAAGGATCCGGCCGCGTACGACATCTCCGCCGCCTGTGCCGGCTTCTGCTACGCACTCGCCCAGGCAGACGCGATCATTCGTACCGGGGGCGCCACGACCGTTCTCATCGTCGGAGCCGAGCGTCTCAGCGACCTCACCGACAAGTCCGACCGTTCCACGGCCTTCCTGTTCGCCGACGGCGCGGGCGCCGCGATCGTCGTCGGCAGCGACACACCCGGTGTCGGACCGGTCGTCTGGGGATCCGACGGCACGCAGGCCGACGTCATCACGCAGACCGCGGACTTCCGCGATGCAGTGCCCACCGGCCAGATGCCGACCGTGTACATGGACGGCAAGCCGGTCTTCCGGTGGGCCACCACGTTCATCGCCGATGCCGCGAGCGACATTCTCGCCCAGACGGGGATCGAGCCGGACCAGCTCGACGTGTTCATCCCCCACCAGGCGAACAACCGCATCACGGACTCGATGCTGCGCCACCTCAAGCTCCCCGAGCACATCGTCGTCGCCCGCACGATCAAGCGCTTCGGCAACACGTCGGCCGCATCCGTGCCGATGGCGATGGTCGAGCTGCTCGCCAACGGTGAGGCCCACTCGGGCCAGACCGCGCTCATCATCGGCTTCGGCGCCGGGCTCGTCTACGCGGGCCAGGTCGTCGTCCTTCCGTAACCCACCAGTTCTGCTTCACAGAAGACCCAACAAAGGAGAGGTAAACATGGCCACCACCGAAGAGATCCGCGAGCAGCTCGCTGAGATCGTCAACGACGTCGCGGGTGTCGCGGTCGAGGACGTGCAGCTCGACAAGTCCTTCACCGAGGACCTCGACGTCGACTCACTGTCGATGGTCGAGATCATCTACGCCTGCGAGGACAAGTTCGGCGTCTCGATCCCGGACGACGACGCGAAGAACCTCCGTACCGTCGGCGACGCCGTCGCCTACATCGAGCGCGCTCAGGCCTGAGTCCTGACCTGCGGTGGCAGCCCTCGTGACTGCCACCGCGGCCCTCGACCCCGTCTCACCACCGATCGTCCCTGCGAAGGATCACTCATGCGCACCGTCGTCATCACCGGCCTTGGAGCCACCACCCCCGTGGGCGGTGATCTTCCCACCACCTGGTCGGCCCTCCTCGCCGGCACCAGCGGCGTCAGCCTCATCGAGGCCGACTGGGCTCAGGACCTGTCCACGCGGATCGCCGCGCAGGCCGCAGTAGACCCCGCCTCGGTGATGGACCGCGTCGCGGCCCGCAAGCTCGACCGCTCGTCGCAGTTCGCGATTGTCGCGGCACTCGAGGCATGGGCCGACGCCGGGCTCGGCCTCGATGATGAGTCCACCGTCGATCCCGACCGGCTCCTCGTCTCCCTCGGCACCGGCATCGGCGGTCTTCACTCGCTTCTGGGCAACTGGGACGTCCAGAAGGAGAAGGGTGCGCGCCGGGTCTCCCCGCTCACCATCCCCATGCTCATGGCCAACGCTCCCGCGGCCAACGTGAGTCTGCGACTCGGCGCCCGCGCCGGAGTCCACGCTCCCGTCTCCGCGTGCGCCTCGTCCAACGAGGCCATCGCGCTCGCGTTCGACCTCCTCCGCCTCGAGCGGGCGGACATCGCGTTGGTGGGTGGGACTGAGGCTGTCATCCACCCGCTGCCGATGGCAGCGTTCGGCCAGATGCAGGCCCTGTCCCGTCGCAACGACGAGCCCACCAAGGCCTCGCGTCCCTTCGATGTGGACCACGACGGGTTCGTACTCGGCGAAGGCGCCGCGTGCATGGTCATCGAGACCCTCGAGCACGCTCAGGCCCGTGGTGCGCGCATCTACGGCACGGTCGTGGGCGCCGGTACGACGTCGGATGCCCGGGACATGGTCAGCCCCGATGCCCGCGGCCAGGTACTGGCGATGCGCAAGGCGCTCGACGAGGCCGGCCTCACACCCGCGGACATCAGGCACATCAACGCTCATGGCACGTCGACGCCGACCGGAGATCCCGTCGAGGCGGCATCCATCCGTGAGCTGCTCGGCGAGGCCGTCAACGGGTGTGTCGTCACCTCGACGAAGTCGATGACCGGCCATCTCCTTGGCGCCGCTGGGGCTCTCGAAACCATCGCGACCGTCAAGGCGATCTACCACCACGTGGTGCCTCCGACGATCAACCTCGACAACCCCGAGCCTGACCTGGGGATCGACATCGCAGCCAACGTCGCGCGGCCCCTGCCGTCCGGCGACCTGGCGGCCCTCAACAACTCCTTCGGTTTCGGCGGCCACAACGTGTCCGTCGTCGTGACGAACGAGAACGCCACTGCCGGGAGCGCCACATGACCTCGACCAAGGAGAAGCTCCCCCGCGAGCTCGACCCCCGCAACCCGAAGCACCGCCTGGCGGCGCTGTTCGACGACGGTCAGATGCAGCTGCTCACCGCTGACGACGACTCCGGCATCCTCGCCGCGGTCGGCCTCATCCACGGCGCCCGTACAGTCGCCTTCTGCTCCGACCCCACCGTCATGGGTGGCGCGATGGGCGTCGCCGGGTGCGATGCGATCGTGCGCGCCTATGCGACAGCGATGAAGAACGGCCTCCCCATCGTGGGCATCTGGCACTCGGGCGGCGCGCGACTCGCCGAGGGCGTGCTCTCGCTGCACGCCGTGGGCCTCGTCTTCAACGCGATGACGAAGGCGTCCGGCAAGATCCCGCAGATCTCCATCGTCCTCGGCGCAGCAGCTGGCGGCGCCGCGTACGGACCCGCGTTGACGGACATCGTCATCCTGGCGCCCGAAGGCCGGATCTTCGTGACCGGCCCCGACGTCGTACGGTCCGTCACCGGTGAGGACGTCGACCAGCTCCGGCTCGGCGGCCCTGACGTACATGGCCGCCGCTCCGGCGTCGTACACATCGCAGCCGACAGCGAGGCTGATGCGATCGATCGCGGCCGCAGGCTCGTGTGGTTGTTCGCCGACCAGGGCGAGGTCGAGGCTCACGTCCCCGACATCGACCTGAACGACTTCCTGCCAGATTCGAAGAAGCGCGCGTACGACGTGCACCCGCTCATCACCGGATTGTTGGACGAGGGCTCGGTCGTGGAACTCCACGCCAAGTGGGCCCCGAACCTGGTCGTCGGTCTGGGACGGCTCGGCGGCCGTACCGTCGGGGTCGTCGCGAACAACCCGCTGCGTCTGGGCGGCTGCCTCGACTCGTTCAGCGCCGAGAAGGCCGCACGGTTCGTACGGATGTGCGACGCGTTCGGTGTACCGCTCGTCGTCGTCGTCGACGTACCGGGTTACCTCCCGGGTGTCGGCCAGGAGTGGGACGGGGTCGTACGACGCGGCGCGAAGCTCCTCCACGCGTTCGCCGAGTGCGTCGTCCCGCGGGTGACGCTCGTGACCCGCAAGGCGTACGGCGGTGCGTACATCGCCATGAACTCGCGCTCTCTCGGCGCGACCGCGGTGTTCGCCTGGCCGGGCGCTGAGGTGGCGGTCATGGGCGCGGTCGCGGCCGTACGGATCCTGCACCGGCGCAAGCTCGCCGAGGTGCCCAGCGACCTGTTGGCCACCGTCGAGGCCGAGCTGGCGACCGAGCACGAGCGGATCGCGGGGGGCGTCGACAAGGCCGTACAGATCGGGGTCGTCGACGAGATCATCGCCCCGGATGTGACGCGGTCGCGCCTCGCGAAGGTCATCCGTGACAACGATCACGGCTACCGCGGTGCGCACACCAACATCCCGCTCTGAGGTCATCGTCAGGCCGGCTGTCGCGGCGGACGCGACGTCGATCGCCGCGATCCACCACGCTGGCTGGACCGGTACCTACCGTGGCCTCCTGCCCGCGGCGTACCTCGACACCCTCTCGTACGACACCTGCCTGACCCGCTGGACGAGCGCTCTGACCGAGGGCGCGGCGGTCGACGTGCTCGTCGCTGAGGTCGACCGGAGCGTGGTCGGGTTCGTGGCGGCGGGTCCGTCGGCGGATCCCGACGCTTCGGCGGCCGGCGAGATCTGGGACCTCTGGGTCGACGGCTCGTCGAGGTCCCACAGCGTCGGCGCGCAGCTTCTGGCCGCCGCGCTCGACGGGTTGGCTGTACGGCACCGCGCCGCGCTCGTGTGGGTTCTGGAGGCGAACGCTCGCGGCCGGGTCTTCTATGCGCGCGAAGGAGCTGTACGCGACGGGTTCAGCCGAACCACCGAGATCCCGGGCGGTCGCATGAACGACGTCCGCTACCTGTGGGACGTGCGCGGACGCCTGACCCAAGAACCCGCGACAAACGGATAGCCTGGCGCGGGCTTACCGAGAGGAAACCAAAGATGATTCAGTGGTGGCAAGCGATCCTTCTGGGCATCGTCGAGGGGCTGTCCGAGTTCCTACCGATCTCCAGCACCGGTCACCTGACGGTCGTCGAGAAGCTTTTCAAGTATCCCATCGACGACGCCGGGGTCACGGCCTTCACGGCGATCATCCAGGTCGGAGCGATCCTGGCAGCCGTCTTGTACTTCCGTCGCGACATCGTCCGGCTCGCGGTGGGGTGGTTCCGGGGTTTGTTCTCCAAGGAGGCGCGGACGAACGTCGACTACCGTCTCGGTTGGGGCGTGATCGTCGGCACCATCCCCATCGCGATCGTCGGCCTCACGTTGCAGAAAGCCATCGAGGGCCCTCTTCGCAACCTCTGGATCGTTGCCGCGGCCCTCATCTTGTGGTCGGTGGTGCTTTGGTTCGCCGACCGCGCGTCCGCTCAGTCTGCCCCGCGCGGCACCCCCCGCGGCGAGGAGTCGATGACGATCATGGACGCCCTCATCCTCGGCGTGTGGCAGTGCGTCGCGCTCATCCCTGGCGTGTCCCGGTCCGGCGCGACGATCTCCGGTGGCCTGTTCCGCGGGATAGACCGTGTCACGGCGACCCGCTGGAGCTTCTTCCTCGGCATCCCCGCACTGCTGGCCGCGGGTGGGTTCCAGGCGGTGAAGGCGTCCAAGAGCATTCACGACACCGTTGGCTGGGGGGCGACAGCAATCGGTACGGTCGTGGCCTTCGTCGTGGCGTACGCCTCCATCGCCTGGCTGTTGCGCTTCGTGGCGCACAACCGTTTCACCGCCTTCGTCATCTACCGCGTGATCGCCGGCCTGGCGGTCGTCGGCCTGCTGGTCGGCGGCGTCGTGACCGCGAGGTGAGCCTCGCGGGGCGCCGCACTGGATAGGGTCGAGCCATGCATACGCGGCAGGTCGGGACGTCGGGACTGCGTGTGTCCCGCCTCGGCCTGGGCACGATGACGTGGGGCAGGGACACATCCGCACGCGACGTGGACGCCCTGTTCGGCGCGTTCCGGGCAGCCGGAGGGACACTGATCGACACCGCCGCGGCGTACGGGCACGGTGAGGTCGAGCGGTTGCTCGGTGCGATCGTCGCCAAGGCGGGCTGCCGCGATGACATCGTGCTGGCGACCAAGGCCGGTTTCGTCTTGCGCGACGGTGCACGCGTCGTGGACACCTCGCGCCGGACGCTGCTCGACGATCTCGCGGCGTCCCTGAAACGACTCCGTACGGACTCCGTCGACCTCTGGCAGGTGCACGCCTGGGGCGAGGCGCCGATCGAGGAGACGCTGTCGGCGATCGACCATGCGGTCAGCGCGGGCATGGCGCGGTACGCAGGGGTGTCGAACTTCGTCGGCTGGCAGACCGCACAAGCCGTCACCTGGCAACGGGCTGTACCAGGTCGCGTACCGGTGATCTCGACCCAGGTCGAGTACAGCCTCCTGGCCAGACGGGCCGAGGTCGAGATCCTGCCGGCTGTACGGGCGTTGGGACTGGGCTTCTTCGCATGGTCGCCGCTCGGTCGCGGCGTGCTCACGGGTGCGTACCGCACCGGTACGCCGCGCAACTCCCGCGGCGCCTCCGACCACCTCGGCTGGTTCGTCGAGCCATATCTCGAGCCGCGCGCATCGGGCGTCGTCGAGTCCGTCATCAAGGCCGCCGATGGGCTCGGTCTGACACCGGCTCAAGTGGCGCTGCTGTGGGTACGTGACGCGCCGGGGGTGACCGCTCCCCTGCTCGGCGCGCGTACGGTCGGGCAGCTTCAGCCGTACCTCGACGTCGAGGACTCCGAGCTCCCCCTCCAGATCGCCCAGGCGCTCGACGACGTGTCGGGCGGACCGCACTACGGGCGAGTCGAGGCCACCACGACCGTCTGAGGCCTCGCATGGGACGCGACCGCACGTGCGGCTAATGTGCCCATCGTGTCGTCCGTCCGGGAACAACTGCTTCAGGAAGCAGCACGCCTGCGTGAGCAGGCACTCGCCGCCATGACCCAGCTCGCGGGCGGCACGAGCGCCTGCGCACGTGCCAAGGATGGTCAGTCGTTTCCCGCCTACAAGTTCCACGAGGGGAGCGCCACAGCCCTGGGGCAGGTGTCCCGACGGCTGCAGGACCCGAGCACCGACGCCACTGTGGTGATGTCCGAGGTGGTGCAGCGTTGGCAGCAGGAGGTCGACAGATGCAGCGCTCGAGGGCGCGACTGGCAGGCGTACGCGGCCGGCGGGTTGGACGCCATGCGCAGCGTCGAAGCCCTCACGTCCGGCAGCGACCCATCCGGCGGTCTCGACCTCGCTGATGAGCCGGACCCTCCCGGCGCGCCGTCAGAGCCCCAGATCGCGCGGCCGGGGTGAGGTTGCTATAGTCATCCGGGCCGGTGGAGACACCGGAGCACTCGTCCGGGTGGCGGAATAGGTAGACGCGCTAGCTTGAGGTGCTAGTGCCCGTAAAGGGCATGGAGGTTCAAGTCCTCTCTCGGACACACTGAAGTATGGCTCGCTGACTACGTGAAACACTATCTGGCAAGGACTTTTGTCCTTGCCAGGTGTGGACACAAGTGGACAGAAGTGTCCTCCACACCTACTCATTCCCCACGTATTCCCCACGGAAGTCCAGGCGTGGGGAACAGCTCAGCCGCTCAACCCACCGTCTGGTGTCCCCCGGCCAGCTGTATCGCCCGTTACGAAGCGTGACGGGAGGACCGCTGCAGGGCTAGCCGACGAGCAAAGGGCAGGCGTGGCTTCGGGGAGATCTCGTTGCTACCGAGCGGCCGGTACCGGACAGCGGTCAGAAGGTCGCCTGCCGAGCAGCAGATCGACCTTGCCGATCGACTCCAGGGGAATGTCCGCTCCGGTCATTCTGCAATTCCTTCCCGCCGGTTGTTCGGCGAGAGTGGAGGGCGTCGACGAATCCCCTCAGCCCTCAACATGACCATCTGGGACAACAAGCTCCCCCGGTCCACATAAGCGACGTCGCCTTGCGTTGTCGGGATCCCCGCCGACCGTCCCTGCCCTGGCCAAGCGACGGCAGGCGCTGACGGGCTGCAGAACGAACTTCTTGGATCGCATCCCCTCTCGTCTTCCGTCCGGGAAGTAGGCCCGGTCCTGGCGTCAGCCTGCCTAAACGACACCCCGACAGGCTTCGTGGACTTCCGTGTCGTCACAGAACCAAGGTCAACTACCTCTCCTCACGACACGAGGAACCCATCAATCGACCCGGACGGGCGTCGAGGCGGTCTTGAGACGTCAGCTTGAGTTGCCTGCTGGGGCCTCTGACGAGCGCACGTTGCTCACCACGCGGCATGCCCCATGCGCAGCTTCACTCCGCTCAGGCTTGGCCGCCTTCCCGATCAACTCCTGTGTCGTCCACTCGTTGCGGCTAGACTCGCGCCACCTTCGTCCGATTCGAATCCGGGGTGATCGCAGGGTGTCTGAGCCGTCGGACGTTGCCCCAGTTCCTCGACTGTCGACGGGGACCATTCTGGCGATCTGGCTGACGATCGGTGCCGCGGTCTTTCTCACGGCGGCGACCTCCGTCCTGCTGGCACAGCAACCACCGCTGCCGGGCCGGCTCGGCGCGGACAACGTGACGGGTGTGGTCGCTCTGCTGGGCGACGTGGTGGCGCGTCTCGCCGGCGCTGCGACACTCGGGTTGTTGGCAGCGATCGTGGTGTTCTCGCCATCCCGGGCGGACGACGCGCCTCAACGGCCCGACGATCGCCTCTGCCGGTGGTTGGTGCGGTCAGCGCAAGTGTGGTTTGCCGCGTCGGTTCTCATGACTTTTGCCAATCCCAGCTTCGTCGAGGGCATGGCGGTGGGGGACTCGTTCCGTGCGGACGCGTGGTGGCTGTTCGTGACGTCTACGACGAGCGACCTGGCGTGGGTCGCGTCGGCGCTTGTGGCCCTGGCGATCATGATGCTCGGCTGGTGGGGGCGGGACGGTTCTGCTTTCACTCTGGCGTGGCTGGGCGGAGCGGTTGCGACGGTGTTCGTTGCGGTCACTGGCGGTGTTTCGGTCGGGCTGAACCATGACTGGGCGACTGACGCGGTGGGGTTGGCAACCCTGGCGTCGGTCACCCTCTGCAGCGGAGCGGTCGGTGCCTTGGCAGCGATCGCTGTGGATCCCAGCAGAGGCGATGCCGCGATCCGCCGGTACCACCGGGCTGTCCCGCTGCTGATCGCCGTGGTTGTGGTCGGCTATGGGATCGGTGCGTGGCAGCAGCTGGCAGGGGTCTCCCCGTTTGCGACGGTCTATGGGCTGCCCGTGGTTGCCGGATGCGGCATCGTGGCCTTGCTGGTCGTCAGTTGGCTGTGGCGGCAATTCGCCGAGCGGACGAGGGACACCGCATCCTGGCGGCGGCCAACTCATTCGGTGGCGCGTGACGTGATCCTGCTGATCGTGGGCCTGACGAGCCTCACCGTGGCAACGTACCTGTCTCCTCCTCGCTTCATCGTCCCCCAGAGCATCCAGATCAACTATCTGGGCTACGAGGTGAACCTACCCGCCACACTTGCGCGGCTGACCGGCCTCGGCCGTCCGAATCTCTTCTGGCTCGTGCTGTCGTTGACTGCTGCCGGCCTCTACGTCTGGGGTGTCGTGCGGGTTACCCGGCGCGGCGGACGGTGGCCACTCTCCCGGTTGCTGTTCTGGCTGGCCGGGTGGGCACTGACCCTCTATCTGGCAGTGAGTGGGTTGTGGTTGTACTCCACGGCTGTCTTCAGCTGGCACATGCTCGTCCACATGACCGTCAACATGATGATCCCGGTCCTGTGCGTCCTGGGCGCCCCGATCAGCTTGGTGTACGCCGCCTCCCGTCCACGTCTGCCTGGTGAATTCGTCGGGGCTCAGGAACTGTTGAGTCGCCTGGCCGAGAACCGGCTGGTCCGTGTTCTTCTGAGCCCACCGTTGGTGTGGCTGAACTACGTGGGATCCTTGTTCCTGGTCTACTTCAGCTCGCTGTTCCCATGGCTGATGCGCTATCACTGGGGTCACCAGTCGATGCTGCTGTACTTCATGGTCGCCGGGTACGCGTTCTTCGGCCTGTTGGTCGGTCCCGATCGTCACCCCTGGCAGCTCCCCTACATCGTCAGGTTCGCGCTGCTGCTGAGCATCATGCCGTTCCACGCCATCTTCGCGGTCGGGATCATGCAGTCGCGGACCATTCTTGGCGAACAGTTCTACCGGAGCATCGATGTGAGCTGGGTCGGCGACCTGCTGAACAATCAGAACATCGCCGGCCAGTTGACGTGGTTCACTGGTGAGATTCCCGCCTTTGTGGCGGTGGTCATGTTGGCGGCACAGTGGTTCCGCAGTGACAGCTCTCAGGCCGCGGCCGCGGACCGGCTCGCCGATGCCGGTGGTTCCAGCGACGAGCTGGACGCGTACAACGACATGCTTGCCCAACTCGCCAGCCGCGACCCGGGCGAACCCACGACGCTTTCGAAGGACGGTGACTGGTGATGGCGGCTGAGCTGACACAGATGGCGAACGCGGAAGATCTTCTGGGAGATCGGGTCGAGCTGGACGTATCGGGGATGACCTGCGCCGCCTGCGCTGGTCGCATCGAGCGGAAGCTCAACAAGCTGGACGGGGCTCGCGCGACCGTCAACTACGCCACCGAGCGGGCGATGGTTTTGGGGTGGTCGCCGGAGCGCACATCCGACCTGATTGATGCGATCCGTGCCGCCGGCTACGACGCCAGGCCTGTGACCGAAGACGCCGCGCCGGACGGGTACAGCGACCGGGTCAAGATGCTTCGGAATCGTCTGATCGTTGCGGCCGCGCTGGCGATCCCGCTCGGGGACGCCGCGATCGTGCTTGCTCTGTCTCCGCAGGTGCGGTTCCCGGGGTGGGAATGGGCTTTGATTGCCGGGGCGATCCCGGTGGTCTTCTGGTGCGCGTTGCCGTTCCACCGAGCCGCCTGGCGCAATCTTCGGCATGGTGGCACGAGTATGGACACCTTGGTGTCCCTCGGTGTACTAGCAGCATTCTTCTGGTCCGTGGCGGGCACACTATTCAGGGTCCCTGGCCAGTCCTATTGGTTTGGCTATGGCATGGCACCAGAGGGGGCGGACAGCCTGTACCTGGAGGCTGCCGCCGCCATCACCACTTTTCTCCTGGCCGGTCGTTATGTCGAGGCGCGCTCCAAACGATCTGCCCGCGGTGTGCTGTCGGCGATCGGAAAGCTGGCGCCCACATCGGTGCGGGTTCTTCGAGACGGTGGCGAGGAGGTTGTCCCGATCGGTGAGCTGCGTGTCGGGGAACGCTTCGTGGTCCGGCCCGGTGAACGCATCGCCACCGACGGACAGGTCGTCAACGGAACGTCGTCGATCGACACCTCAGCCATGACCGGTGAGGCTGAACCATTCGAGGTCACCACCAACAGCCGAGTCCTGGCCGGTACCACCAACCTCAATGGCGCTCTCGTCGTGGAGGCCCGGCGCATTGGTGCGCACACCCAACTGGCCGAGCTCGCTGTGCTGGCCAAGCAGGCACAGGCGCGCAAGGCCTCCATCCAGACCCTGGTCGACAAGGTCGTTGCGGTGTTCGTCCCTTCAGTGCTCGGTATCTCCGCCGTGACGCTCGTGGTCTGGTTGCTGGCCGGTGGCGGCCCCCGTACCGCGTTCAGCGCAGCGATGTCGGTGCTGATCATTGCCTGTCCCTGCGCGCTGGGGCTTGCGACACCAACGGCACTCATGGTCGGAGTTGGTCGGGGCGGACAGCTCGGCATCCTGATCAAGGGGCCGGATGCACTCGAGTCTTCTGGCGTGATCGACACTGTGGTGCTCGACAAGACCGGCACGCTCACGACCGGCGTCATGAGGCTGGTCGACTTCACACCCCTCGGGGGAGCCGACGAGCTGGCCCTGCTGACGTTGACCAGCGCCGTGGAGAATGACTCCGAGCATCCGATCGCCCGCGCCCTGGTCTCCGAGGCCAAGGCCCGCGGGCTTGTCCCGCCGCGTGCTGAGCAGGTACAGGCGTTGCCGGGATCCGGAGTCGAAGGCGTCGTCATGGCCGCAGATGGCGTGGGCCGGCAGGTGCTCCTCGGCAACGCGGACCTGATGCGGGAGCGCGGTCTGGCGGTACCGGAACCAGCCATGGCCGCGGTCGATGCGGCAGCCGTCGCTGGCCGCACCGCAATCCTGATCGGCATCGACGGAACAGTTTCGGGCTACTTCAGCGTCGCCGACACCATCAAGGCGTCTGCCCCTGAGGCGGTGGCCCGCCTGCGAAAGCTGGGCCTACGGACCATCCTGCTGACCGGTGATCGACGCAGCGCGGCCGATGATGTGGCCCGCCTCGTAGGCGTGGACGAGGTCGTTGCTGAGGTACTCCCCAGCGAAAAGGCCGACGTCATCGAGAAGCTCCAAGCCGAAGGCCGACGCGTCGCGATGGTCGGGGACGGCATCAACGACGCAGGCGCGCTGGCAACCGCCAACCTCGGGATGGCGATGGTGAGCGGGACCGACGTGGCGCTCAAGTCCGCCGACATCATCCTGGTGCGACGAAGCCTCGACGTCATCCCGGATGCCATTCAACTGTCACGTCGCACCCTCCGCACGATCCGCGGGAACCTGGTGTGGGCGTTCGGCTACAACGTGGCCGCGATCCCGCTGGCAGCTACGGGCCACCTCAATCCGCTCATCGCAGGGTTCGCGATGTCGCTGTCCAGCGTCTTCGTGGTCACCAACTCCATGCGTTTGCGGCGGTTCAAGGCCGGCGCGAACTGACCGACCTCAGCTCGCCGTCACCGACGACTGCGTCTGACATGTGCAGCCAGGGCCGCACTGACAGTCCGTGCACAGGCAGGCCCCGCCAGTTCGGCAGGCGCACAGCGTGACGTCGATGCGGTTCACGACGCTCTCCCCGAGCGCTGGCTGAACCACAGGCAGTCTTCGTATGCCGGTGTTCACGACCCTCGCGTTGTCGAGCCATGTCGAGCACGAAGCGCACTCAGAGAGGTGCTGCATCAGGTCGCCCATCGCGACCGTAGGCTCTTCGCCGTCCAGGAGCGCGGACAAGGCAGCGCGCCAGGTGTCCTCTGCTGGGTCTGCTCGGTCCATTGCCGCATGTTACGTGAGCCTGCCGATTTCGGTAGTGCGAATGTGCGGAGAGCAGGAACTTGGGGCCCGACGCAGACGACTCTCTCAGTAGACGCGACACCGTCGCGTCCCCGAGCCCGGCTCGGTCGCTCGGGAAGGGGACGCCATGTTTGCGTTTGCAGACACGCCGGTGAAGTTCGTGGGCCTGCTGTTGTTGTTCGCCTGGTGCACGCTGTGGAGCATCTACGAGTTGACACGGCCTCAGGATGTGCGGCAGCGGATCTCGAATGCTCTCCATCTGGTGATGGCCGTGGTGATGTTGCTGATGGTGGCCCCGATCACCTGGAAAGGCCTGATCGCGGTCGTTCCCACCTTCGCCCTTGTGGGCGTGTTCGCACTGTCCACCGCATGGTTCGTCTGGCTGGCGGTCGACGCGGTCCGTGCATCGGATCGCTCCGGTTGGCTGCACTTCCTCGGCCACGCGGCGATGTTCGGCGCGATGACCTGGCACCTGTCGGCGATGGCCGTGATGCAAGCGGCCATGTCCCACGGCATGGGAATGGGCACGGGTTCCGGCACCGGCATGGACAAGAGCCAGTTGATGGCGGCGCAGAGCAAGCCGGGCGGAACGCTATGGATCTTCGCTCTCGTTGGCATTCCCTTCATGACCTACCTCCTGATTTCCAGCCTCCGGTCCCTGTGGCAGGCAGTGCAATCCCGATCGGCAGTTGCCGAAGCCACCTGCCCCTGCGGGCCGGACTGCACCTGCGGACCTGAGTGCTCGTGCTGGGTGAACCACACCGACGCGACCGTCCGCGAACCCGACCTGGTCGCCTCCGGCGGCGCAGCGCCGGTACGCCTCGCCGTTGCCCCAGCCGTGAGCACCCACAGCTGTCATGAGGTACGGCCTGTCGGCACTGTGAAGTACCGCCTCGAGGTCATCTCTGCTTTCGCGATGAACTTCGGCATGTTCTGGATGAGCACAGGGCTGCTCGTCGCGATCCTCCCCTTCTTCGCGATGTTCGCGTTCTGAGCACTCGTGTCAGGAGACGTTCGCCTCGCGTTGTTGGCGTTCCACGGCCGCGACAAGCTCAGCTCTCGCGCGGGCTACACGCGACCGGATAGTGCCGACCGGGCATCCAGAGATCACCGCAGCCTCTGCGTAGCTGAACCCCAGCAGCTGGGTCAGCACCAGCGCTTCTCGCCTGGCGGGCTCCAAGACGCTGAGCAGTTCCTCCACCTCCAAGTTGTGCGAGGAGTGGATCGATGCGCGCAGCGAGTCCGTGAGGTCGAACCAGCTGTCGCCGCCGAACAGCTGCGGACGTGCGCGTTCGTGACGAATCCGATCCACGACCACTCGCCTGGCGATGGCCAGCAGCCAGACACGGGCACTCGAGCGTCCCTCGAACGCAGCCAGCGCAGAGAGGACGCGCAGGTACGTCTCCTGAGTCAGGTCGTCGGCGAGGTTCGGATGGGAGAGCCGCGAGACATAGCGCCACACGTCCGTCTGCGTCCTGCGGATGAACTCCGAGAGTGCAACCCGGTCGCCACGAGCCGCCGCCAGGGCAAGCTCGGTGACTTCGTCAGGCGTGGACATGGCGACACCTTAGCCGCGCTCCGGCACTCGGACGGTCGCCGCCGACAGGCAACAAGCGTGGTCGCGGAACCACTTATGCAGAACGACTGATTCGCGCCTACGTAGAACTGGCACGAGACAACACATACGCCCATCAGCCTCGCAATCGCATCGTACGGATGGAGTCACACCAATGAGCCAAGTCCCCAGAACAGCGACCTCCACGGCGGCGCCGACACCTCACGCTGTGAGACCGTTGGTCCCCACCGATTGGCGTCGCTGGCTTCAGCTGGCGCTTGCCGCGATCTGGGTCTTCGACGGAATCCTGCAGTACCAGACGTACATGTTCTCGAGCGACTTCTCGGCTTCCTTCCTCCCCGGTATGGCGGAGGGTAACCCAGAGTGGATCGCTTCCTCGATCCTGTGGGCAGCCCATATCGTTGAAGGCAACCCGGTACTCATCAACGCCGGATTCGCGACGCTCCAGCTGGGGATCGGCGTGGCGATCGCGTTCCGACCCACCCTGCGGGTGGGGCTGGCCGTCTCGATCGTGTGGTCGCTGGGGGTCTGGTGGTTCGGTGAGGGACTCGGGATGCTCCTCACCGGCGGCGCGAGTGCCCTTGCGGGCGCACCGGGCGCAGTCCTGCTCTACGCCGTGCTCGCACTCTTGCTCTGGCCGACCGTGAAGGACACATCCACGTCGTTCGTCGCCGCTCAACCCGTCGGCGTCCCGGCCGCGAAGACCGTCTGGGTCGTGCTGTGGGGTGGACTTGCCGCCCTCAACCTGCAGCCCAGCCAGCTCACGGCCGACTCCGTGAACTCCACGGTGTCCGGGATGGGTGACGGGCAGCCCGGATGGGTCTCGTTCCTGATCAACAGGTTCGCGGAGATCAGCGACCACAACGGTGTCGCACTCAGCATCATCGGCGCCATCATCCTGGCGCTGGTCGCGGTCGGGATTATCCTGCCGCGGCGGTGGACCCGAGCCGTCCTTGTCGCCGCGGTGGTCGTCGCCGCGTTCATCTGGGTCATGGGGGAAGCCCTCGGCGCCCCGTTCGGTGGGCAGGGCACCGACGTGAACTCGGGCCCGCTGCTCGCCCTCATCGCCCTCGCCTACTGGCCCACCACCACGAAAGCCGTCACAACCTCGACTGGAGTTCTCGCATGATCGGCCCCACCTGGCTCGCCGCGATCTTCGGCGTCATCATGCTCGTTGCGGTCGCGGTCGCCGCCGCACACATCATCGCCGCCTGGCGAACCCACCGCACCACCGACTACGAGATCGACATCCACAATGTCCTCATGGGTGTCGCCATGGCGGGGATGCTCATCCCCTCCCTCCTGATCGTCACTACCGGGCCCTCGACCATTGCCTGGTTGGTGGTGTGGATCCTCCTCACGATCTGGTTCGCGATCAGCGTCGCCCGCGATGCCACCCAGCGGAGGCACGGCAACGGGTTCACGGGACATCACCTTCCCCACCTGGTCATGTCCGCAGCCATGGTCTACATGTTCGCCGTCATGTTGGTCCCTGCCAGCGACAGCAGCGCCTCCGGCACGTCGGGTATGTCCGGTATGAGCGTCGGCGGTGGTCTCGTCCCCCTCGCAACCCTCGATTACGCGCTCGTCATCTTCATGGTCGGCTACGCCGTCCTCGTCGTCGACCGCCTCCCCGGCCTCGCAGCTATCGGGTCCGGAGACCTGCGGGTCGTCGGGCACAAGGACACTGCAACCACCGCGCGACCGCTCGCCACGACAACGGCGGCCATCATCAACATCGTGATGGCCGTCACCATGGGCTACATGCTCACCATGATGTTCGCCTGACGGGTTGGTCGTCCGTACCCGTGGGGCGTGGGCCAGTCGACCACGCCGCTGACCCTGCGAGGCGTACGGCGGGCGTCGCCGGTGGGTCGTCGCCGTCCCGGCGTGGCGGGTGCTGGGTCACAGGACTCACAGTTAGCCTCGGCCGCGGCGGTCGCCGCCACGGCATCCACGTGGTCCCTCGGTCGCCCGGAAGGACGACGTCATGACCGAGATCGGACACACGCACTTCCCAGGGCCTGTGGACGCGCAGTTCGCGAGACGTACGCCGGTGCTCATCCGCATCCTGGTCCTCCTGCTGGTGGGCGTGATGGCGGCGGCTGCGGTGTGGGGGATGGTGAGGCTGTGGCCGCGCGGGTCGGTGCCCGTGACGGCGCCGACCGCCTACACGGCTTCAGGCGCCGAGCTGCTGCACGCCAGCGTGGTGTCGATGACTCAGCCGTGCCCGGCCGTCGCTCCTGACGAGATGTCGACGACCCAAGGCCCTCCGGACTGCGGAAACCTCACCGTGCGACTCAACGACGGCAACATCGAGACCGTGTCCATCACCACCGACGTCTCCCGGTCGGGTCTGAGGGCCGGCGACACGGTGAGGATGCTCAAGATCCCGGACGCCGCGATTGAGCAGGCAGGTGCGCAGGGCGCGCAACTGGACAGTCCGTACTCCTTCGTAGGGATCGACCGTCCCGCGCCGCTCATCCTGCTCGTTGTGATCTTCGTCCTCGTCGCCCTCGTCGTGGCTCGCTGGCGTGGCCTGGCGGCTCTGATCAGTCTCGTCCTGGGCGGTGCTGTCCTTATCGTGTTCGTAGCGCCGGCGCTGCTTCGTGGTGAGAACCCGGTCCTGGTCGGATTGACCGCCTCCGGGGTGACGATGCTCGTCGTCCTCTATCTCACCCACGGAGTGAGCCTGCGCACATCCACGGCATTGCTGGGCACCGGTTTGGGGCTCCTGCTCACCGCAGCCACCGGCCTTTTGGCCTCCGACGCGGCCCGGTTGACAGGGGCCGGCGACGACAACAGCAGCGTGCTTCAGAGCCTTGCCAGTGCCGTCCGGCTGCACGACCTCGTGGCGTGCGGGGTGCTGATCGCAGCGTTCGGCGTCCTCAACGACGTGACGGTCACCCAGACCTCTGCGGTCTGGGAGCTGCGCGCCGCGAGCCCGACGACCGGCCGACGCGCCCTGTTCAGCTCCGCGATGCGGATCGGCAGGGACCACTTAGCGTCCACCGTCTACACGATCGTGTTCGCCTACGCCGGGGCAGCGCTGCCCGTCCTGCTCCTCATCGCCCTGTCCGGGTCCTTCGACACCCTCTTCCTCTCGGAGGACGTCACGGCCGAGGTGGTGCGCATGCTTGCCAGTGCCATCGGCCTGATGCTGGCCATACCGGCCACCACCGCCGTCGCCGTGATGGTCGCTCCGCCACCGTCCGCGGCCGCGGCCGCGGCTGTCCCCAGCGGCCATGGAGGTGTTGCCAGGAGGGAGCGGCTCGCGGAGCTCTAGACCACCGAGCCGGGCAGGGGTCACTCGGGTTGGCCCCTTTCGTTCATCGTCGTCCCTATTGGGTCATATCTGGCACGCCGGCGCTAAGCCGCCGCGACGTGGCCGACTCGACGCGTGGGATTCGAGGAGACAATCACATGGCAGCAACGAGACCTTGAGTTCCAGCTCCAGCGTCAGTCGGCCACCTGGCAGGTGGCGCAACGGCCGAACAGCTCGAGCTGGTGGGTGACGTCACTGAACCCGTGCTCGGTAGCCACGGCGATGGCCCATTGCTCCAGGGCCGGTCCGTCGATCTCCACCGCGCGCCCGCACTGACGGCAGATCAGGTGGTGGTGATGGACGTCGCTGCAGCGCCGATAGAGAGTCTCGCCATCCTCACGGACCAACGTGTCGACTTCCCCGAGCTCAGCCATCAAGCCCAAGTTGCGGTACACCGTCGCCATCCCAACCGATACCCCGCGTGCGCGCAGGGCGTCGTGGAGATCCTGGGCACTGCGGAACCCACCCGCCTCAGCCAGCAGCGTTGAGACCGCCACCCTCTGCCGAGTGGTCCGCTGGCGTGGATGCGACGTGCTCGTCATGGTCCGATTCTAAAGGCCGGGGTTGTGGGCCCTAGTGCTCGTGGACGTGGTCGCCGTGCTGGAAATGCTTGTGGCCGTCGTGGAGATGGTCAACGTGGTCCTCGTGGGAGAGCGACTCGTGCCCGTCACCCTCGTGGTGGGGCTCACTGTGCGCGGGATGCACCTTGAACGACCTGTGCGACGTACCGCGCAGCGCCGCGACGGCGCTGGCAGCAAGGTAGATCAGGAAGGAGATGGTGGTCACGTAGGGGCTGATGGGAATCGATGACCCGAGTGCAAGGAGGATGCCGCCGACGAGGGAGACGAACGCGAACGCCATCGAGAGGAGCGCCACGCGTGTCGGAGAGTGGGTCAGACGCATCGCGGCGGCAGCCGGGGTCACGAGAATGGCCAGCACCAAGAGAGAGCCGACGATCTGGACACTGACTGCCACGGTGAGCCCGAGCAGAATCATGAACGCGAACGACAGGAAGCGGGTGGGAATGCCGCGCGCTTCGGCGACGTCGGGATCGAGGCTGGCGAAGGTGAGGGGCCGCCAGATGGCGAGCAGCCCGATAACCACAATGAGGCTGATGACCATCAAGGCGCCGAGCTTCGGGTCGTCGACGGCAACGATCTGACCGGTCAGGAGACCGAACTTGTTCGCTGTCCGGCCCGGATAGAGGGAGAGGAACAGGATCCCGAGGCCGAGGCCGAAGGGCATGATGACGCCGATGACAGAGTTCCGTCGGCGCGCTTGGGCGCCGAAGATGCCAATGATGGCCGCGGCGACGATAGACCCGCCGAGGGCTCCGGGGACGACACCGATGCCGAAGAGCAGGCCAGCCGCGCCTCCAGCGAAGGAGAGCTCACTGATCCCGTGGACGGCGAAAGCGAGGTCGCGCTGCATCACGAAAGTGGCGACGAGACCTCCGACGATGCCGAGGATGGCGCCGGCGATGACTGAGTTGATCAGCAGGGAGAACAGCTGGCCGTAGTCGGCGAAGTTGAAAAGCTGGGAAAGCCAGGTGCTCACGAGTCGCTCCGTTTCGTCATCGTCACTGCCCGTGGCCCTGGTCGTGGTGATGCTGTTCCGGGACTCCGGCAACGAGGATGCGGCCGCCGGCGCGGACGACTTCGACCGGCGCATCGAAGAGCTCGCTCAGGACGTCGCTGCGCAGCACGCTGCCAGGGGTTCCCATCCGGAACCGTTCGTTGCCCAGGTAAAGGACACGGTCGACGACTTCGAGGAGGGGGTTGATGTCGTGGGTGACCAGCAGTACAGCGAATCCGCGAGCCTTGCGCTCTTGATCGATCAGGTTCACCACCTCAGATTGGCGGCGTAGATCGAGGGAGGCGAGAGGCTCGTCACATAACAGCAGCCGTGGGTTGTTGGCGAGAGCTTGCGCGACGCGCAGGCGCTGCTGTTCGCCGCCAGACAACAGACCCACTGGTGCGTCGGCGTACTCCGACGCGCCGACCTCGCGGAGCAGGTCGGCGATGATCTTGCGGCGCCGACGGCTGGGCAGCCCTGGACCCCACCGGTGCCCCACCAGCCCGAGCCCCACGAGGTCGCGGCCACGCAGCGAAACACCGACGTCCGACAGCCCCTGCTGAGGCACGTACCCGATGTGACGGTGGCCACGCCTCAGGGGCTGCCCCAGGAAGGTCGCGTCACCGGAGGCCAAACGAAACTCACCCAGGATCGTGCGCAGCAGACTGGTCTTTCCCGAACCATTGGAGCCCAGCACCGCGATCAACTCTCCCGGTCGGACATCCAGATCCAGATCGCGCCACAACACCCGCCCGCCCAAGGCGAGCGTCGCGCCGCGCATCCGGAGTACCGGATCATGATCGAGGATCGGCCACAGGCGTCCAGATGCCCCCGAACGGGCTTCGCGTGCGGCGCCCGCTCGCTCGCTCTCCGGGCCGCCGTAACCGGTGGGCGTGACCGGGCTCACTGCGCGAGCGCCTGACCAAGAGCTGCGATGATTCCTGCTTGCCAGTCGAGGTAGGTCTTGCCGCTCGGTACGGTTTCCTGCACGGGCACGACCGGGACGTCTGCCGCGTTGGCCGCATCGAGCACCTTTTGGGTCAGGGGTCCGCTGGTCTGCTGGTTGTAGGCCAACACAGATACGGCGTGGTTGGTGAACAGAGCCAGGGTCTGGTTCAAGACGCTAGGCGCCGGGTCCGTGCCATTCTCGATGGCTTTGCTGAACTCCACAGGCGTCTTGTTGACCAGACCCATGGCGTCCAGAAGGTAGAGCGGTACGGGCTCCGTGATGGCAGCGCCCTTGCCCGCGTACTTCGCCTTCAGATCGGCCACGCTGGCGTTGAGCTTGTCCAAGCCTGCGATGAACGCCTGGGCATTGGCGGCGAACGCGGTGGATCCGCCTGGGTCGATCGTGGTGAGCCGGTCGCGGACAGCCTCGGCGACCTTCCGTACGGCGGCGTAGTCGTACCAGACATGCTCATTGAGGTCTTGGCCCGGCGCAGCCGTGTCACCGGATAGCTGTACGGCATTCAGCACGACCACCTTCGGGTTGCCAGCCGACTGCAGCATGGTGTCGACGAAGTCGTCGTAGCCGCCGCCGTTCTCGACCACCAGCTGTGCCTGGGACAGCGCGAGCTGGTTACGGCTACTCGCCTGGTACTCATGCGGATCCTTGTTCGGATCGTCGATGATGCTGGTCACCTCCACATGGTCGCCACCGATCCGGCTGGCAATATCGCCCCACACATTGGTCGAGGCGACGACCTTGATCGTCGCCGCTGACGAAGCGCTTGCTTGAGAGCTGGCGGGCGTCGACCCACCAGAGCAGCCCGCCAGCGTGAGCACCGCAGACAGTGCCATCGCGACTACCCCCGAAAATCTCCAAACCTTCATGACGTTTCCCCTCAGCCTTGTCTGTTCCGCTGGCGTCTTCGTGACCTCGCCTAGACAGTAGCTCATAAAGATAATGACTCTCAACATGATTAGGGAGTCGGGCACAAGCGGAGCTGAGGTCCACGTCGGCGCCCTTGGCTGCTCGAGTACGCCCTGCCGCGCGGCCTGACCGACATCGCCGAAGAGGATCCCCGGCGCCGCATCGTCAACCGGGTATTCGGGTCTGGGTCGGTCAGACAACCTCAGCGCTGATGGCGAAGCGGTCCGAGCTGAGCGGCTCCCCTGGTCGGCCGCGGCATGCCGCTAGATCAGCGCGGCTTGCGGAGTTGCGTGTCCGACGCGGCCTTGGCTCGCGCATGGTGACGCAGTGTGGCGAAGGCCGCATCGCTTCCGGCTGGGCCGGCCGAGTGCGAGTGCAGCATCAGAGCTGGAAGCGCAGTCCATGGAGTGGGCGACCTGCTGAACGAGCTGGCGACCCAGCTCGGCAACGGGCAGTTCTACTCACGCGACCTACCTCTGATCGACGAGCCGCTGCACCTTCACGCCGAGCGACACGTCAGGCGACGCAACGCGTAGCGACCGGCTCGCTGGAGGGTCCCCCTTGGCCGAGCGACCCCTGGATTCACCGATCCTCGAGCCTCGCAGGGCCCCGACGTCGTACTGTTCAGAACATTTCGTCCTAACGAAACGCGAACCGCCGTGGGCCTCTATGTGCAAGGCCTGTCGGGATTAGCCTTGCTCTTGGTGGGCGTGGCTTGTCGCTGGAGCTGAAGAGCGGGGTTGCCGGGCTGTGATCTCCGTCACGCTGCTGGCCGGTTGGCTGTTGGTCGTGCCCGGGTTGCGCTGGCCGCGTCCACCCCGTCGGCGTCGCGTCTCATGGCTGAGTAGACGATGTCGGAGAGGCGTCGTTTGAGGCAGCGGAGGGCTTCTTTGCTGGTCTTGCCGGCTTCGCGTTTGCGTTGGTAGTAGGCCCGGCCTTCGGTGTCGGCGCGGGTCTGGGTGATCGCGATCGTGTAGAGGCACTTGTTCAAACGCCGGTTGCCGCCGGGGTTGAACCGGTGCCGGTGGGTCCGCCCCGACGAGGCGGACAGGGGTGCGGTGCCGTTGGCTGAGGCGAACGCGTTCCGGTTCGGGTAGCGGTTGATGTCGACGACTTCGGCTAGGAACCGGCCGGCGATGATCGGCCCGACCCCGTGGATGCCGGTCAGGCTGGTCCCGGGCGCCGCGTTCCCTCGAGGTCATCAACGTCGGCACCTCGAGGATCGTCACCCTGCTCTGGTCCCAGTCCAGGGCGAGATAGGCCGCGACGCATCGGCCGTAGTGGCCCGAGCCTTCGATCCCGACCCGCGTCACGTGATGTGTGGCCAGCAGCTCTCCGATCCGAGCGAAGCCGGACCGGGTGTTTGGCTCGTCCACGCGAGCCACACAAGCCAACCTGGTCGACCACGGCCACCGCCAACGAGTCCTTATGCGTATCGATACCTGCGAACACGACGCCTCCTTGATGCTTGCTCATCAAGACCGTGAACTGGCTGCGGGCATGCATCTGTGGGGACGAACCCACGCCTCTATCGGGCGTCACCGCCAGCATGGAACGTCGCCGGAAGGCAGCCACTCACAGAGCCAAACCCGATAGGCCAGCAGCAAAAGGTTGGGCCATTCCGGCGACGCCACGGACCCCGACCCTCGCCGGGGCCCGACCAGACAACCACAGATGCAAACGGTGTATCGGACTTGGGAACCTGGCGGTTCCCTGCGCTCGGGGATGAGAATCGGGGTGGGTCGCCTGGGTGACGTCGTCACACACTGGTGCGGGTGAGCCCGACTCGGGTGTAAGGCGCGGGG
>Ga0182021_10001178_pt1 | contig 29632 bp, 33 predicted proteins | sample 612E3MmetaG_FD_120493 | JGI IMG/M metagenome (GOLD analysis project Ga0182021, IMG submission 120493) | Permafrost microbial communities from Stordalen Mire, Sweden - 612E3M metaG (Illumina Assembly) | ecosystem: Environmental > Terrestrial > Soil > Wetlands > Permafrost | place: Sweden... | reverse complement strand
TCCGGATTTTTATCAAACGCTATTTTACAACCCTTAGCGCAGAAGTAGTATTTTTTGCCCATGTATTCAGACGTCGCGGGCGCCTTTTTCTCATCGACTGTCATTCCACAAACCGGATCAATTACCATGTGAGTCCTCCTTTTATTAGCCTTCCGCTCTCAGCGGTCAGCATTCAGCTTTTTAAAAAATAGCAATGTAGTACCAAATTTAATCAATCGTCTGGATACCGGCTTTCGCCGGTATGGAACCGGGGCAGACATACATTTCGACTGCTGTCGAAAGTATTTCGCTAAAAACTCAAGGTTAAAAACCTGTCCCTACAGGGATAACATCATTTGATTTAGCGGTGGGGGTTCTGAACTCAATCCACAATTATAAATTCGATACATAAAAATCTTAATCTTCATATTATCTAAATTTTGGATTTTCACCATCACTTTCCCACTTAGCCGGATTGTGGAAGATATATTCGCCAATTTCAAGATATTCCTTGTCATCCCTAATAACATGCTCATAGAAGCTGCATTGCCAGACGCCAACGCCGGGTGATTTGCGAATTCTGTTAATTCCTTTGGACGAATATGTTTTGAAAGCGCGCACTATTTCAGACAAATGATGCTTTTTCGTAGGGGCGGGTTTCGAACCCGCCCGCCTATTTTCATCGTGAACCATTATTATACCGTGGATATGATTGGTCATTACTGTAAAAATATCATTGCTAATTCCTGCGTAATGGGTTGTAAGATCGTTCCAACAGCTTTTTGCGATTTTCCCAAATGGATTTATATACATTATTCCGTTTTCAATTTTGCCGAACAGAAAGTTTTTGTCGTGTGTACAGATAGTGATAAAATAAGCTCCGGGTGAGGAATAATTGTAATCACGTAATCTTAAGAGTTTTCGCTCAGTAAAAAGAGTGTATTCGAATTTCTCGTCCATATTTTCAAATTATACCAAAACATCGTGGATAGGTTATATACATCAGCATTAAAGCTGAGTACCTTCGGCTGCGGCCTATGGAACCTGTCCCTACAGGGCTAACATTTTATTTTAATATTTTGCGGTTTAAATGTCCTGAGCCTCAACGAATTGGTCACAACGGTGATGGAGCTTAATGCCATCGCCGCTGCTGCCATAATCGGGTTCAGAAAGCCTCGATCGCCGAGAATGAATTTCAGACCTGACGGTACACTCCCGTTCCTGAAGGCAAGATATAAAATACCGGCGGCAACCGGAATCAGAATTACGTTGTAAGCAAATGCCCAGAATAGATTTTGCCTGATGGTCCTCATCGTGCGTTTACTTAACGAAATCGCCGTGGCGATGCCGCTCAATTCGCCGCGTATGAGAGTAATATCTCCGGTTTCCATGGCCACATCTGTGCCGGTGCCGATCGCAATGCCGACATCCGCTTGCGCCAGCGCCGGGGCATCATTAATACCGTCGCCGACCATTGCTACCACTTTGCCTTCGCCCTGCAGTTTTTTAACTTCGTCGGCTTTATGTTCAGGAAGAACATCCGCAAAAACGCGGTCGATGCCGGCCTGTTTGGCAATCGCCTCGGCGGTACGCTGGTTATCTCCCGTTACCATGACCACTTCAATCCCCATCTTATATAACTGACGGACAGCATTCGCAGCGTCAGGTTTGATAGTATCGGCCAGGGCGATCATACCCGCTACCCGTCCGTCGATACCGACAAACATCACCGTTTTACCCTGGAGCCAGAGCTGGTTGGCCTGTATTTCAACACCTTCCATTACCAGCTTACGTTCTTTAATCAGTTTCAAATTACCCAATAGCAGCTTTTTACCGTCGACTACTGCCTCAACGCCGAATCCGGGGATGGCATTAAATTCAGATGCCGGTGATACCGCCAGGCTTTTTTCGGCGGCTTCCTTCACAATTGCTTCTGCCAGGGAATGTTCGGAGTTCTTCTCGGTGGAAGCCGCCAGACGCAGGATTTCATCATTTGTATAACCTGCTATGGCGATGATATCCGTCACTGCGGGTTTCCCCTGAGTTAAAGTGCCGGTCTTGTCCAGTAGCACGGCATTTATTTTATGCGCTCTCTCCAGCGTATCGGCGCTGCGGATAAGAATACCGTGTTCTGCGCCTTTTCCCGTGCCGACAATAATCGCTGTTGGCGTGGCCAGCCCAAGAGCGCAGGGACAGGCAATCACCAGCACCGCCACGAAGTTGAGAAAGGCATAAGACAGTTGCGGCGACGGCCCTGTGAAAAACCAGACCAGGAATGTGATTATCGCAATGCTGATAACAATCGGGACAAAATAGCTGGCGATGACATCGGCCAGTCTCTGTATCGGCGCTTTGCTCCCTTGAGCTTCTTCCACCAGTCTGACAATCCGCGCCAGAGTGGTATCCTTGCCGATTTTAGTGGCCTCGAATTTAAAACTACCGGTTTTATTAATGGTGGCGCCTACCACCTCGTCACCGGGTCTCTTTTCCACGGGGATACTCTCGCCGGTAATCATCGATTCATCCAAACTCGAATAACCCTCCCGTAGAATGCCATCCACCGGAACGCGTTCCCCCGGTTTGACCAGCACAAGGTCGCCGGTCAGTACTTCTTCGATAGGGATCTGTTTCTCCTGGCCGTCCCGAACCACGATAGCCGTTTTCGGCTGCAACCCGATAAGTTTCTTGATGGCTTCCGAGGTTTGTCCTTTCGCCCTCGCTTCCAGATATCGTCCCAACAGTATCAGGGTAATAATGGCCGAAGATGTATCGAAATAAACATGCGCCATCAAGCCGCTGGAAGTGAATACGCCGGGAAACACCGTAGCAATCACGCTATAGATATAAGCTGCCGATGAACCTACCGCGATGAGCGTGTTCATATCGGTAGTGCGGTGCTTGAGCGCGCCCCACGCGCCTTTATAAAAACGCCAACCGGCCCAGAATTGCACCGGAGTAGCCAGCGCCCAGAGCAGATATTCCATGCCCTTAAAAGCAGGAGTCAACATCATCACTACGATCGGTATTGTTAAAATAGCCGCGAAAATAAACCGGTTCCTGACCTTGCGGACTTCCCGCTGCGAGGTCTCACTGACATCTTCAAGGGCTTTTAATTCAGCGCCTAGCGTGTATCCGGCATCGTCGACAGCTTTTCGTAAATCCGCGTAGGTTACAGACGGAAGATATTCCACTGTCGCTTTTTCTGAGCCAAGATTCACACCGACGGAAACTACACCCGGCACGCTTTTTAGAGCTTCTTCGACATGTGCGACACATGTAGCGCAGGTCATCCCTCCGACGGTATATATCGATTGCTTAGTAGCGATTCCATAGCCTAATTCGGAAATGGTGTGTGCTAATTTCGAGAGGCTGACTTTTTTGGGGTCGTAGTCGATCGAAGCTTTTTCCGAACCGAAGTTGACGTTGGCTTTCTCCACACCGGGGGTTTCCGCCAGACCTTTCTCGATCGTAGCGGCGCAGTTAGTGCAAGTCATCCCGGTAATGGGGATGCTGGCTTTTGTGGTTTTTTCGGATTCGGGTTTGTCTGTCATCTTTCAACTTCTTCGGAGTTTTGGCTAACTGCTTTTAGGCTACTATATTTGGTGATACCTTACAAGTACATCATACCGGACAGTAATAAGAGGGGATGTGATTTTAGTTATGTGGGTTATTGTCATTCTGAGGTTATGGTACATACCCGAAGAATCTAGTACCCACTAAACTACTAGATACATTCGCTTCGCTCAGTATGACAAATGCCAGACAAGACGCCTTTATTCCATTATGGTAAGATATTGAGTAAATTATATGGTGCATACCAATGCCTGAAACAATTAATCTGGCCGAAATAATCAAGAAAAGTCTGCCTGCCGAACCAACGGCGTTAATTAAGAAAGCCGTTATCACAGCGGGCGGCAGAAACCTGCAACTTTTTCTGGTGGGCGGCATCGTCCGTGACCTGTTATTAGGTCAAACCAACTTAGACCTTGATCTGGTAGTGGAAGGCGATGCCATTGAACTGGCCAAAGAATTCGCGGCGAAAGTGGGGGGAAAACTGACCGTCCACACGATGTTTAATACCGCGAAGGTCACGGTGGATAACTGGACTATTGATTTCACCATGGCTCGCACTGAAACCTATGCCAAGCCCGGCGCACTTCCGGTAGTGAAGTCGGGAAGTTTGAAGACCGATCTTTTCCGGCGCGATTTTACCGTGAATGCGATGGCAATTGGTCTGAGTACGGTGAACTATGGGGATTTGATCGATCTTTACGACGGAGTGAAAGACCTGAACGACAAAAAAATCCGTGTGCTGCATGATAAGAGCTATATCGATGATGCAACGCGTATCTGGCGCGCAATCCGTTACGAACAGCGCCTTGGTTTTAAAATCGAACGGGAAACGCTCAAGTTGCTAAAAAGAGACGTGCCGATGTTGAAAACCGTCGGGGGCTTCCGGTTAAGACATGAACTGGAGCTGGTTTTAAAAGAAAAGAAACCGGAAAAAGCTCTGGTACGAGCAGATAAACTGGGTGTTTTAAAGGAATTGCATACGTCTCTCATATTCGATGACTGGCTGGTAGCTAAGTTCAAAGAAGCCGGAACATCGCAAACCGTTTCTCCGGAACTTTATCTATCAATACTTACGGCCAAACTAACGGATACCGAATTCACCGAGTTCGTCTCTTACCTGCGTTTCTCAAAACAAAATATCGATAGCGTGAGCCAAAAACGGGCCGAATGCATTAATTAGAAAAACTCGCTGAATGGTTCTATTCCATCTTTTTAAATTTACTGCCGGGCGTAGAGCAGATCGGGCAGGTGTCGGGAGCATTTCCGGCAACAGTATTACCGCAAACGGGGCAAACGTAATAGACTTCGTCTTTGGGGGTCTGTTTAGCTTTGATCAGTTTCAACATTTCCTGATACAGGTTATAGTGTATTTCCTCGACGGCGTTCGCCCATTCAAACGATTTCTGAGCCCGCGCGTTCTCTTCTTCAGCAGCTTTATCGATCATTACCGGGTACATCCGGGTGAATTCCAGGTGTTCGCCAATCACACCGGCGCTGAGATTATCGACGGAAGAGCCGACGGCATCCATGGCATTAAAATGGTTGCGGGCATGAACAGTTTCCGCTTCTGCCGCAGCCCGGAAAAGTCGCGCGACCTGTTTTAAACCCTCTTTCTCTGCCTTTTCGGCAAAAAACGTATAGCGGCGGTTAGCCTGACTTTCACCGGCAAAAGCCTCGCGTAAATTATCATCTGTCTTCGTCATTTCAGCCCTCCGTTGTTATCTGTATTTGCCCACTATTATATAGGGATTATTGATTTTCTACCAGTAGGGGGATCAGAGCCCGGGACACAGCTGGTCGAGTTCGTACATCGGTTATAAAAATGAGTATCTTCGAAAACACGACCCTAACTAACGGGATATAAAGAGTTGCATGTCTCCGTCAGATATACTTCCATTCCCTGATTCTTCAACCTGATAAGCAGGTCTTCCGCCCGCGACTTTTCCTCCAGCATCGTAAACATGGTTGGTCCGGAGCCGGCAAGGTGGATATCCTGCGCGCCGATTTTGAGTATATGATCGCGGTATTCAGTTAACTCCCCGCTGCGCGAGAAACTGACATTCTCAAAGGTATTAAACAGTGCAGCGGCTGAAAACCCTTTTCCCGATTTCAAATGGGTTATCAATTTTTCTGTGTTCTTTCCATCGGTATAATGGGAAGGTTGGAGTAGACTATATGCCCTTTTCGTTTTGCCCGGTAGCATGGGAATACCCGGAATGATTAGAATCACCCATTGGTGAGGCAACGGGTGTAAAGGGGTTATTTGTTCCCCACGGCCTTCCATCAAGGCGGTTCCCCCCATAAAAAAGAAAGGCACGTCAGAACCCAGTTGGCTTCCCATTTCCATTAGCTTCGTCTGTGATAATTCGAGCTTCCATAATTGATTCAAACCGTATAACGCAGCGGCGGCGTCACTGCTATCGCCACCCAATCCGGAAAGTAGAGGGATGCTCTTTTTGATTTCGACGGTTGCGCCTTTATTGCAACCGGTAGCTTCCTGCAATAATTTCACTGCTTTCGCGATCAGACTTTGTTCCGGAAGCCAGCCGGCCATATCGCAATTAATTTGAATTCCATCACCCTGAACAAATTGAAAAGAGTCGCAGAAATTGACGGTCTGGATGACACTACGAATCTCGTGATAACCATCCGGGCGTTTACCCAGGACTTCCAGAGTTAAGTTGATTTTGGCAGGAGCCTTTATTTTAAGCATATTTTTCCTGCTCTATTGTACATCCTCAACCTGGCCTTCTCCCATCGAGGGAGAAGGGGCTAACCAGCGAAGGATTTCCAGTGTCAGTTTAATTTTAGCAACGGCTTTTATTGTGATCATTGTATTACCTTCACCTTTTGGCAAGGGGAGAACTTTCCCACTTTTGTAAAGGGGGAATTGAAGGGGGATTTATCAAACTACCTTAACCTTTTTAAAAACCTGGTAAAGACCACCCCACTCATCAATTGTCAGGGTTTCCGCCCTCCGTTGTTGATCTATCCCAGCCTTTTCCAGTACCGGAATAATATCATTTTTCGGTACTTTCAAACCATTGGACAGCGAATTAGGCAGTTGTTTCCGGTTAGCGCTGAAACCAGCCCGGACAATGTCAAAGAAACCGGTAACATCAGCGGTTTGTAATTTCGGCTGCGGATAAACAGCAATCTTTAGAATCGCCGAATCTACCTTCGGTGCAGGATAGAAGCAGTGCGCTGAAACTTTACTGACTATTGTTGGTTTACCATATAACTGAACACTGACGCTGAGCAAGCTCATCTCTCCCGGCTGTGCGGTGATCTGTTTGGCGACTTCTTTCTGCACCATCAAGACGAGCAAACCCGGTTTTAGCGACGCTTCCAGAAAATGGCGTATGACGGCCGAGGTGATATAATAGGGTAAATTAGCCACGACTTTATAATGGGTCTCTTTACCCAGGATATCCACCGGATTTACGTTCAGGACATCTTCGTTAATTATCGTGACCTGGTTTAAGTCTGTGAAACGGGTTTTTAAAATATCCGCGAGATGCGTATCCAGTTCAATCGCGATGACTTTCCCGGTCTGCTCCGCCAATGTTTCCGTGAGCACTCCCAGTCCGGGTCCTACTTCGATCACGGTGTCTGCCGGGGTTAATTCCGCGGCGGCGGCGATCTTTTTCAGAATGCCGCCTTCGATCAGGAAATTCTGCCCCAATCCCTTTTTGGCATGCAGGTCGTAGCTTGCCAATAGTCTTTTTGTTCTGGTTAAAAGGGATTCAGTCTGCATAGTTGTTTGCTCGGAAATCAGGACATGGCCAATTTTCTCTTGATTTCTGGGATAACCTTACGCGCCGCTACCGCGCCTTTTTCAATGCACTCTTCAGCCCGCTGAAAATCGGTAAACGCAATGTGGATGACGTCAGGTTCGATCACTGCGTCGGCTGTGCTTAATGCTGTTTCAATAAACTTGGAATCGAGGATGTAAAAGGCTTTCATCATGATCGAGAAAATATCCAGCTCCCGCGCATCGTTCGTTGCCTTGTAAGGAAGCACATTGACCGAGATTACAAAATCGGCTCCCATATCCCTGACAGTTTTTGTCGGGACGGGATTCATCAAACCGCCATCTACCAGATTCCTACCACGCCACTTTGCCAGGGTGAAAATCACTGGAATAGAAGAGCTGGCTCTGACTGCTTCCCAGACCTTTCCGTCTTTGATAACCACCTCTTCTCCGTTATCGATGTCCACGGCAACACAGGAAAACGGGATATGCAGATTTGGAAACTCTGTTTCTCCGCCGATTACAGCTTTCAGTTCCTGTTCAATGCGGTGACCCTTGATAATTCCAGTCCAAGGGCCTGTTAAATCTGAAAACGCACTTATTTTTTGCAAACCGATGGCTTTTGCCAGTGGTCTAACCGCCTTGATATGCGGTATTGTAAAATCTGAAAAGTACCTGATTCTATGCGAGCCGAAGGTTATTGCTAGATTTTTCATTAATTTGACATCCTGTTTTCTGGCGTAAATCGCGCCGATGATCGCGCCCATGCTGGTACCGGCAATCATATCGATGGGGATGCCCTCTTTCTCCAGAACTTGCAGTACTCCGATATGAGCCAGACCGCGGGCAACGCCGCCACCCAGGGCTAACCCTACCTTTTTTCTACTCACTCGAATAATTCCCTGATGTCTTTTTCGGCTTGTTTTGTAGAATCGCCGCCGCGGGTAAATTCCTCGTAAGATTTAGTCGTACCCCAGTCTCTCGGCCGGAAGGCGACCGGCATGGGGACAGCATGTCCGAAAATCAGCGCCTGTTGTTTTGGCGCCAGTCTTGCCAAAACGGTTTTCAGGTCGTTTTTACCGTTGACGCCGGCCAATACCGCTTCAATATCCTTCTCATTATCAAGTAAACAGGTGATTTTGGTGCCCAGCTGGGACATTATTTCTTCATCGATGGCGCTGGGACGCTGGTCAATAACGAGCAGCGTCACGTTGTATTTGCGCATTTCGCGGGCAATTTCGCCAAAGATGGTCTGATTAGCAATTTCATGATTCAGGAATTTATGGGCTTCTTCAATCGTAATAACCAGTGGCGTTGGAGCTGTGACCTTACCGGCCATGGCAACCTCTGTTTTCTCCTGATACCGCTTGTAAATGCGGCGCGCCAGCATATTGGCGACGAGCATATAGGCGGTAATATCACGGTGCCGTCCGAACTCCAGCACGACATTCATACCTCGGTCAAGGTATTCCAGAATACTGTCCACAGCATTTACCTGGGCATGGGGCACCAAGAACGGCAAACGGCGGATAGCCGCCAATCCGCGTCTTAAATTAGCAAAACTACCCTCATGGATATTCAATTTCTGCAACATCTGTTCAATCTGTTCAGAATCAGACATATCCAGCGTCAGTTGCATCCAGTTTTTGCCCAAGTGCCGCCTCAGTTGATAAACTGCTTCCACCGCCTGGTCAGTCAGATTGAGCGTTTGGCGGAGTAAAGAGATATCTTCAGGGTCAATCTCGTCAAAACCGATTCTGACGACAAAGTCCGTGCTAACGCCACGATATCTGGAGTTCTCTTCGTCCAACGTAAAAACAGCTACTTTCGAGGGAAAAAGTTGCTTTAGTGCCTTGACTCCTCCCTTACCACCTTCGAAACTGCCCGCCCAGCCGTATTCGTTATGCATATCAAAAATAAGATTGGTGGCCTTGCTTTTTTGCAGCATACCGATGAGTAAAAGCCTGGTCAGGAAGGTTTTACCGGTGCCGCTCTTGCCGAAAATACCATTACTGCGTTTGACCAGTTTCTCTAGGTCAAGGCAGAGTTTGGTTTCCATGTCCAGCGGATTACCAATGTGATAATTCGTATTATTCTCTTTCCCGAAGACCCGTTCCATATCTGCTTCCGATGCCAGCTTCACGCGGGAAAAATGACTGGGTACGGTTTTCACGGGCTGCGGTTCTTCGATGACGCTATTGACATCGCCGCTGATCGTCAACATCGGCAGGACATGCAATGAGCCATAGGTCGCCGTGCCCTCCAGAATTTCCGCAGTAAATGCATCCGATGTATCAGGAGGAGAAATAGTGATTTCCTCGTCGGTGACTCCGAGACTGATATCCGTGACCATGCCGAAGAATCGCCGTTTCTTACCTTCGATAGTCACGTAGCGTCCCACCACCATATCCTCAACCGAAGCCGAGCTGTCAAGACGGACATCAGTGCCTTTCTCTACCGAACCGGTGACGACGATGCCCAGATTTTGATCAGGTTGTGTTTCCATTATTGTCTTATCCTCGCCAGAATAGTCTTTAGCCGATGATATTCGCCGCTGAGTGTTATAGTCAAAGCTTTGCCGGCTGCGACCAGAAAAGCATGCGGGTCGGGTTGAACTTTACTCATCTCACGCAGAGTCGCGGCCACCAGTTCTTCCGTTGAAATTGGTAAACGGTTATTGATCAATATACTGAGAAAACCAAATGACCGGCTGAATTGTTGTATTTCCTCTGTGGTGCAAGGATGCACAAATGCATGGATGTGCGCCGGTGTGGGCGGAAGATATTGTATGATTTTATCATCGATTTTGTGACCCATCACTAAAACCCGGAACTCGCTACGCAGGAGTTTCATCAGTTGTGGGCTGGATTGATAGACGGCCTGTTCTGAGGTTTCATCTTTCCCGCGGGCGATCGGCCGTCTGCCCGGCTCAATACCACTGGTCCCCGACTGGCAGACAATGCCAAAAATATCCAGTTGTGGAGAGGTTATTTTCACCAGACTGCCGAGCGCGGGGACATCATGAAGTTCATAACTCTCCGCTGTAAATTCAGTGGAGTTGGATTCGATTATTTCCCCCAGTTTTGTTGACATAAAGCACCTTCGGTGAATATCTAAATACTATATCGAAACCCTAAACAAATACAAAATTCCAAATACTAAAGTTAACAATATTGAGTTTTATCAATGACCTGTCAGGTTATTCTATACCTATAGCGATTTTCGGTCAACCTGCCGGTTGCATTCAGATTGATATGGTGATAATATCCTGATAATATACTTCAATCTCGGTGGTTTTATAGTTGTCAGGAGGGAAATAGTGGTAGTACTAACGGCAATAGTAAAAGTCATAGACGGTAAGAGTGACGATGTTGAGCGGGAACTAAAGATCCTCGCTCCTAAAGTTTTAAAAGACCGGGGAGCGATTACTTATAACGTTCACCGCGCCGTAGATAATCCCAATATGTTTCTGATCTATGAACAGTATGAAAATCAGGATGCTTTTAAATATCACGGACAAACAGAGCATTTCAAAGCCTACCGGCAAGCAACCCGAGGTATGACTATCGGGCAACCCGAAATTGTTTTTTATAACAAGATTGTTTAGCATTACTCGATATCAGGAGATTTTTATGGAACAGAAATCGACCGGTGAAAATCCGGGGAATGCACAGACAAACCCGGAGATAATTCTTTCCTCTCCTTCGACAGGGGGTGCTGCGCCTGGCCCGAATAAGAGCTGCCCGAGTTGTGGAACCACAAATGCCTCCGGAGCGTTTTTTTGCCTGAAATGCGGTCAGAAGTTGCCGGACGCGGTACCGCCGGATAAGAAGATCTGCGCCGGATGCGGTGCGCCTAATTCTCCATCTTCTCAATATTGTTACAAGTGTGGTTTGCAACTTCCCGACCAATCCGGCACCGGCAAGGAAATTAAGTACGGCGGGTTCGGGGAAAGACTGGTCGCCTTTATTATTAATGGGATTGTGTCAGGAATTATAGTCGCTATCATCTACATAATAATAATCGCAAGTATGTATGATCCAAACACTTTAAATGAGTTGAATGACACAATGAGATCCACAGGGCTAATCGATAGCACAATATGGACGATTATGGGGATATTATTATTAACTTTCCTGATAGTGACGGTGTTATACTCTACTATTTCCATTGGTATATGGGGTAAAACTGTCGGGAAAGCGGTTTTCAAGCTCAAAGTGGTCAAGCCTGACGGTTCCCATGTCGGAATCATCCGCGCATTCGGCCGGAGTTTAGCTTACCTCTTGAATTATTGTACGTTGGGTCTTGGTTTTTTGATTATTGCGTTTACTCATAAAAAGCGCGGCCTCCACGATTATATCGCCGATACGATTGTCATAAAAACCGGCTAGCAGGCAAGGTTCGAATAATGCAATTTTTGCTGATTCCGGTGCTCGGCCTGGCGCCAGGCCTTTTCTGGCTCTGGATCATTTACCGGGGTAATAAATACCATCCGGAACCTAAAAGACTGGTGATCCGCACATTTCTGCTTGGTATGGCTGTTGTAGTTCCGGTCGCCGTGATCGAAACAGGGTTGATATTACCGTATGTGTTCACTCATCTCGACCAATTCCGTAATTTTTCTATCGCCGGAATCAACAATTTATCCATCGGAGAATCAGCCTATCTTTCTTTTGTGGTTGCTGGTTTTACGGAAGAGCTTTTTAAATTCCTTGTGGTTAGAACCACGATTTATCGGTCTCCGTATTTTGACGAACCAATCGACGGACTGGTGTATTCTTCCGCGGCGGCGCTGGGTTTTGCGTCATTGGAGAATATTGAATATTTACTTCAATTCGGCTGGCAGACCGCTCTTGTCAGAGCGCCTATTACCACACTGGCGCACGTAATGTTTTCCGCGATATGGGGATACCCGCTGGCTTTGAAAAAACTGAATAGAAAAAATTCTACAGTTTTACTCTGGCTGGGGTTGCTGGGCGCCATGGCCGGACACGGGCTTTTTGATTTTCTGGCATTTCAGCAAGGCGGTTCGTCCGTAAACATTCCGGTTCTCCTCGGTCTGATAGTATTGTTTGGGGGGCTGTTGGTTTTATTTATCTACTTATTCAGGCGCGGCCGGAAAACATCTCCGTTTAAAGACAAGAATGCCGATCTGTTAATTGCCTGCCCGAATTGCCGGAATCATATTCCGTATTATTCTACTTTTTGCCAATCATGTGGCAATAGACTTGCGGAAAACAAAGATACCTACCAGGAGTTCTGCGGGAAGTGTGGTAGCGAAGTCACCAATACGACTAATTATTGCCCCATCTGTGGGGATCGCCTTGTGAAAAAAACGGGGTCAGGTAATGAAAATCCCAGATGAAAAATTCTTAGAGTGGACTAAGGGCAGAGATCCGCCCCATGCCGGGATCAAAATCTGCGGGCAGATAATAGATGTCCCTTACGCTATTGTCCCGGAGCAGAATACTTCCCGGATTGAATAAAGCGGAATTGATCACTTAATAGGATGTGTCTGGTTTTGTTTGAGTTTAGCCTGGACACGCGCTAAAAGTTCTCGCATCCGGAATGGTTTGGTAATGTAACCGTTGGTATCTCTGGTTAAAACATCTCTCGATACAAGTGAATCGGTTTGCCCTGAGAGGATGATGACCGGCACATCAGAATCATCGCGAATCAACTCGATGGTCTGCAGAATATTATTGCTGTATACGATTACGTCAAGAATGACCACATCCGGTTTCTTCGTGTCTAATAATTCTAAAAGGGTGCCTCTTTCGGTTGTTATGAAGACATTATAGCCTTCGACGGTGAATATCTCTTTAAGGACTTTGATTAATCCATCGGTCTCACCAAATAACAAAAGGAGCGGATGTATCTCATTGCCAGTATTCATCTCATCCTCCCTTGTTTACGGTTAAAGCGGACGGTTTATAGATAAGCCCTTAATAATACCGGATGCCACATAGAAATGGGCACATGCCATTGATAATGTTAGCAAATAAAATGCCTGATGTCAAGAAGAAAAGACGATGAATATCTTGTCTTTCGGTTACAAAATGAATAGATGATAGTTATCAGATGAATAATCAAACGACAATTATCGAAATTTATGAATAAGGAATAACTGGCAGTTAACTGCTTTTAGTTGGTTTTGTATTGCCTGTATTCTTGCGTTATACTAATTCTAGCAACCTGACAAGGTGGGGGCGCGCGTGTCTGTCAATGAATTAATTGAGAAAGCAAAAACCTATTTACCGTCTGAAAAAATAGCAGTAATCGAACGGGCCTATGAATTTGCGCTAAAAGCACATCAAGGTCAAACCCGAAAATCCGGAGAACCTTATATTGAGCATCCTTTACACGTAGCGATGATACTCGTAAATCTGCAGTTAGATGCCAGTTCGCTGGCCGCTGCTTTATTACATGACGTAGAGGAAAATTGTGAAATCCCGAATAGTGAAATTGTAGAAAAATTCGGACCGGAGATCGCCAAATTAGTCGATGCCACCACCAAACTGGGTAAGCTTTCCTTGCAGACTTCTGAGGAAACCACACGGCGAGGTAGCGCATTAAGTGGCGCCAGCCAGGCTGAAAACTTGAGAAAAATGCTGGTGGCGATGGCCGAAGACCTTAGAGTCGTCTTTATCAAATTAGCCGATCGACTCCACAATATGCGCACACTTCAATCTCTTACTCCCGAACAGCAATTACGCATCTCCCGGGAAACGTTGGATATCTATGCACCATTAGCGCACCGGTTGGGCCTTTGGGAATTAAAATGGCAATTGGAGGACCTCTCTTTCCATTATCTGGAACCGGAAAAATACCGCCTCATTGCCGGTCTCCTTTCCAGTAAACGCGCCGACCGTGAAAGATTTATCGCCGATATTACACGGTTACTTAAACAGGAATTTGAGAAAGTCGGAATAAAAGCGGAGATATCGGGGAGAGCCAAGCACATCTATAGTATTTATCAAAAAACTGAAAAATATAATACCATTGGAAAAGACTTCGACGATATCCATGACCTGCTTGCGCTGCGTGTGATTGTAGATACCGTGCCTGATTGTTATACCGCTCTCGGCATTGTACATAACTTGTGGCACCCTTTGCCGGAACAGTTCAATGATTACATTGCCAATCCCAAGATGAATGGTTATCAGTCCTTGCATACCACTGTGATGTGTGAAGGCACTACTCCGCTCGAAATACAGATACGTACCCGCGAGATGCATCGTATCGCAGAATATGGTGTGGCTGTGCACTGGCGTTATAAAGAGGGTGGTAAAAAGGATCTAAATTTCGAGAACGGTATCGGTTGGTTGCGTCAATTGATCGATTGGCACCGGGAATTAAGCGGCGCTGAGGAATTTCTGGAGTCGGTCAGGACAGATGTTTTCAGTGACCAGGTATTTGTCTATACGCCGAAAGGCGATGTGAAAGACTTGCCCAAAGGTTCTACACCGCTCGATTTTGCTTATCGCGTCCATACCGATTTAGGAAATCGTTGCATTGGCGCCAAAGTAAATGGTAAGCTGGTCACTCTCAGCACCGAACTGCACAACGGCGATATCGTTGAAATTCTAGCCAGTAAAGCTCCACGAGCACCCAGTCGGGATTGGCTTAATCCAAATCTGGGTTATATCAAAACGACTCACGCCCGTTCTAAGATCAAGCAATGGTTCACAAAACAGGAAAGGACAGAAAATGTCGAGCGCGGCCGTGAAATGCTCGATAAATTTATGCGGCATCTGGGTATCAAGTTTACCGAACGCGACAACATTGCGGCATTATTCAACTACGATACCATAGATGAATTTTATGCAGCCATGGGTTATGGCGGCGTCACTACCCAGCAAATTGTCGCAAAGTTAGCTCCCGAACAGGCTGAAGTAGCGAAACCTACGGAAGCAACGGCTGCAAAAAAAACAGTATCATCTATTCGAGTATCGGGTGCGGGAGACATGCTCACCAGTCTGGCGCAATGTTGCAATCCGGTGCCCGGAGATGAGATAATCGGATATGTGACACGCAGTCGTGGTGTTAGTATTCACCGTAAAGACTGCCTTAATATTATTAACGATGATGAGAAAGAGAGACTCATCCCGGTCGATTGGGGACAAGCCGGTCTTACTTACCCGGTGACAGTAATAGTGGATGCATGGAACAGGGTAGGGCTGGCAAGGGATATTACGGTAGTAGTGGCGGCTGAGAAGGTTAACATCGCCAACATGAATGTCTCTGAAAAACCCGACCAGCAAGCAACAATCTCCATCACGATAGATATTGAGGATCTGGGACAGTTGAGTCGGGTCCTGTCAAGAATTGAAGATGTCAGAGGAGTAATTAGTGTCACACGCGCTGGTGACGGATCATCCATCAAACCGGCTGCATCATCCTAGGTTATTAGGATCTTTTTTGAAATAGAAAACTATACAATGTAAGGGGGTATAAATTGCCTAATATAGCTTCATCGATCAGACAGTTACGCACCGATGCGAAGCGCACTACGCGGAACAAATCTATCCGCACCGGATGCAAGAGCGGTATCACTAAAGCCGAGAAGGTTATTTCCTCCGGTGAAGGTGACGCAGCGAAAGCAGCGGCTGTATCCGCGATCAGTACGCTGGATAAAGCGGCTGCCAAGGGGATAATTCATCCCAATAACGCTGCCCGGCGTAAAGCGCGTCTGACCAAGAAATTGAACTCTCTTAAGAAGTAATAACAATATCTATTAATTGATAGAGCCGAATTCCTGAAGGATCCGGCTCTATTTTGTTTTTATTGTAGACTTTTATATATTCTATTTCTTATAAACGGGGGTGCACCAGCTAGAGTACTTTTTATTCTTTCCCAGAATGATATCCGCGTAAAGCTTTTGCAGTTTTTTAGTAACTGTACCGATTTCCCCACCGGCGATTTTTCGCCGGTCGATCTCAGAAATTGGCGTGATGTGAGCCGCCGTGCCGGTCATGAAAATTTCATCCGCGCTATAAAGCTCGATGCGGCTTATGTGTCTTTCTACGGTCTCGATGCCTAATTCGTGCTTAGCCATCTTCATCACGGTATCGCGGGTGATGCCGACCAAAACACCGTCCGAAGCGGGCGGTGTCACCAATTTACCGTCAACAATCATGAAGATGTTCTCCCCGCTCCCTTCGGCGATATAACCGCTGGGGGTAAGCATGATCGCTTCATCAAAGCCATTTTCTACAGCTTCAGTTTTAGCAAGTGCGTTAGTGATATAAAGACCCGTGAGTTTTGCCCGCGGCACCTCGGTGGGAAAACGCCATGACGAGACTGCGCAACGCGCTCTGTCAGTATCCAGATACCGTCCCCAGGGAAATACGAAGGCAAAGAAATCGTTGTCCAGATTGTGGAGGCGCACGCCCATTGCCTCGGAACTTTTATAGGCAACAGGGCGCACATAGACATCTTCTTCGAACTTGCACTTGGCCGTAAGTTTTACCGTTAACAGGCAAAGATCATCGACAGTGTAGGGCAAGTCGATGTTCAATACCCGGCAACCGTTCATCAAGCGCTCATAGTGTTCTTTTAGACGGAATAAATAGATTTGTTTATCTGCTTTGTTCCAGTTGCCGCGGATGCCCTCAAAAACGCCGGTGCCGTAATGGGCAAAGTTGGTCATGATCCCCATCTTGGCTTCTTCCAGCGGAATAAATTTCTTCTTTAAATAGGCGAATGAAGGCATTTTTATAATCTCCTCTTCTCGATAGTTACAATATCAGAGCTAGAACATAAACCAGTTCTCCGGTTAGCCATCGAAAATCACAAACTACAAATTTATTCCTTCTTTTCGGACTTTTCACCTTTGGCGGGAGCCTCTTTTTTCTCGCCTTCAGCAGCTGCGCCAGCTTCTCCTGTAGCCTCAGCGCCCTCTTCGGCAGTCTTCGGCTTTTCAACTACTTCAACAACCTCGACGGCGATTCTAGCTACGACGACGCCCGGATCGTTTACAATAGTGACATCTTTGATAGGAGGCATGTCTTTTACGCGGATCAACTGGTCGGCCGTGACCAGCGGAGTGACATCTACTTCCACTTTGTTGGGGATGCTAGCCGGTAAACACTGGACGGTGAGTTCGTTTAACTCCTGCACCAGCGAATTGCCTTTCATCTTGGCAGCAGCTGATTCACCGATCAATATGATGGGTACATTGACACGGATGGTTTCGGTCAAATTCACCTGGTAGAAATCGACATGAAGCAGTCCGCCCCTGAAATTGTCTATTTGGACCTCGCGGATCATGACGACCCGCGGGCTATGCTCATGACCCAGTTTCAGATTTACCAGCTGAGTATGACCTGCATCTACCAGAATATTTCTCAGGTTGGCAGTATCACATTGTATCGCTAAAGATTCCACACCGGGTCCAAAAAGATGTGCCGGAGTGACGCCATCACGGCGTAGCTCTTTTACTTTCTTGCCCTCGATGTGTCGTTTCGTTGCTTTTAATTCCAATGTCGCCATATTTATATGTCCTCCGTATTAGTCAACAAGTATATATTAAAGCATATTTCGGCCAAGAAGTGTACTTTTGAGGCTAAAATGATTTTTGGGATAGTTAGCAGCAATCAACTGTCAGGTAAATGATGGAGGTTAGTTATTGTTTAATCCGGAATTCAGCGTATTCCGCCAGTTTTGCCAGAGCAAAAGCCGCCCGCTTCGGATCAAGGTAAGCAGGGACATGTCTTTTCTGAAGGAATTTAACTTGAGGCTCAACTAATCCGGCGATATCAAATAAAGAGATGACCATCGGTTTATTTGAATTATTTGCTACGTCAGCCAGGTCGGTGATGCTGGCAGGATTATCCGGTCCGGTAACGGCAATTAACATGTCCACATTTTCGTCTTCCAACAATACTTTGGCAGTTTCTCCATAGAGTTTGGGATTTACTAGCACACCCGCGCCGATATCAGTGGGATTAGCTATCGATGTTCCAATTGACGGTAGTATCTCAGATAGTTTTTGATCGGTTATTTCGGTGTATTTGGCCATCTCCAGTCCCATCATCAGGCAGTTATCGGCGGTACCGACATTAGTCCCGGCCATACCCGATAGTATTGCGACCCGTTTACCATTGGGCAATGGCGACCAGTTAAAAGCCAGCACGCAATCGACAACTTCTTCTATGCTGTTTACCCCGACAATACCGGCTTGCTTGAACATGATTTCCCAGACCTGCCTGGAACCTGCCAAAGCTCCGGTGTGGGCCAGGGCAGCTTTCGCTCCTGTTTCAGTAAGTCCTCCTTTCCAAATAATTATCGGTTTTTGCCTGGAAATGCTCCGGGCAAGTTCGTAGAATCTCCTGCCGTCTTTGATGCCCTCAAGATAGCCGGCAATGATACGGGTTTCTTGATCCTGTCCGAAATACTCCAGAAAATCGATAGCGCCGAGGTCGCTTTCATTACCGAACCCCACTGCTTTGCTGAACCTGATATTTTTTCCGGTTAAGATCTGGCAGAGATAATCGGTAAAAGAGCCGCTCTGGGAAAGGATGGCTAAAGCTCCGCTTTCTGTCGGTAATCCTCCGGCAATCATGGCGCCGGGAGAAGTACAGATTCGGGAGGTCGGACAATAAAAGCCATTGGCATTGGGGCCAATAAGTCTGATACCGCCACGGCGGGCGATCCGCGTCAGCTCCAGCTCGATTTTTCTGCCTTCCTCGTCCTTTTCCTTGAAACCGGACGTAAATAGTAGCAGTCCTTTGACACCTTTGTCGGCGCACTCCTGTGTTACTCTGAGTGCTTCAGTCCTCGGCACCAGCGATATCGCCAGGTCGATATCGACCGGTATTTCCTTAACGCTGGGGTAAGCAGTCCACCCCAGCAATTCTTTTTCTGTGGGGTGCACCGGATAGATGGCCTTGAAACCCATACGGCCGAAGCCTTCTAAAAACAACCGCCCGAAACTCCCTTGCCGGTTGGAAGATCCGATTATGCTCACTGCCCTGGGATGAAAGATTCGGTCCAAGTCTGCTATGGTATCGTTCATTAGCCGGTTTGTCCTTTCAGGAAAGAATTGAAAAATCAGCCGGAATTTCCTTTTATCATAGCACGGAAATTTATGGAGGTGAAAGGAAAGAAAGATGAATGATAAATTATGAGCGGTGAGTATTTAGATATTTGAAATCAACTCTCAGCTCTTCGCAATTTGAGTTTTACCCATACCTGAAATCAGCACAATGCCCCATCTCTTGATCTACATTTGCATTCGCAATAGTATAGCCTTACTGCCGGTGTTCATCCTATGCGAAAGCACGTACTTGAGAAAGCTTAGGGTTTCTTTTTCACAAACACGTGAAATTCGCCGTCTTTTTCTTCCAATCCCAGACATTCGTTACCGGTGGAACTACACCAGGCGGGCATATCTTTTTTTATGCCTTTATCATCGGCGACTATCTCAAGCACCTCACCGGCTTTAAGTTCTTTCATCTTTTGTGCGGTTTTGAATATCGGCATCGGACAATAGAGTCCCATACAATCCAATGTTTTATCGGCTTTCATTATGCTCTCCTTGCTTTCGTTGTTCCCTGCCAGTTAAATACTGCCTGCTGATGGATACCTTAAATAAACAATGTTGTTTTGGAATTACGTGCCTCCTCCAAAAAATAAGCTGCGCCTGCCAGACTTTCAACCTCGGTACGGAAAGAATCCTCGGGTAAACCCATCACCCCGCAGGAAGTAGTACAGGCTATCATTTTGACACCCATATCGTGGGCCATGGTAATGAGTTCATCGATGGTAGGATGCTTGATGTCTTTCATCAGTTGTTTCATCATCCAAGTGCCGGCTCCCATCATATTGAACTTGGAGAGCGTCAGACGTTTTGTGCCGCCGCGATTGATAGTATTCAGCATTTTGCGTAAGATACCTTTGCTTTTTATCTTGCCTTCATTCTTTTTAACGATATTCAGTCCCCAGAAAGTGAAAAACATGGTCACTTCCATATCCATACTGGCGGCTGTAGTGGCTATTATAAAAGCTGCCAGCGCCTTGTCAAAGTCACCGCTAAAAACCACGAGTGTTAATTTTTCTTTGTCTGCCATAATCGGCCTCCTTTTTTATCAGACCGGAATTAATCTTACCATCGGTAAAAAATAATCAGCTTATAACCCTGGTGCCGCAAGTGGTGCAGGTTTTCTGGTTCCGGGACAAAGGTTTTCCACATTCAGTGCAATAGGAAATGGTTACCTGACAGGCTTGACACATCGGAGAATTCTTGGCCATCAGTTCAACATTACAATACGGGCAATGAGGAGCCGCCTTTGTTTTTATGGGTCGTTTTACTGTCTTAGCCATTTTTTGTGCCTCCTGCTGCCTGTTTACTGCGGTAGTCTTCTATTGCCTTATGCAGCGCCTGGGCGCCGAGGTTGCTACAGTGATGCTTGACTGTCGGTAACCCATCGAGTTCGTTAACTACTGATTGGGGTGTGATTTCCATCACCTCTTCCAATGTTTTACCCTTAGCCAGCTCACTGACCATGCTGGACACTGCGATGGCCGCCCCGCAACCGAAGGTCTTGTATTTAACATCTTCCAAACGATTGTCTTTGACTTTGATGTAGAAAGTCATCATATCCCCGCATACGGGATTACCGACTTCTCCGATACCATCGGCATTCTCTATTTCACCCACGTTGCGCGGGTTTGTAAAATGGTCCATAACTTTTTCACTATAAATCGGCATATTATCCTCCTTTATTCTGTTTTATAAATTTAGAATACAGCGGCGACATTTGCCGCAATCTCTCTACGATTGGAGGTAAGACTTCAAGGACATAGTCGATATCTTCTTTCGTGTTGTCAATCCCTAAACCGAAGAGCAAGGAACCTTGCGCGATCTCATGGGGTAGGCCCATTGCCAACAAAACATGAGATGCCTGCAGAGCCCGAGATGTGCAAGCTGAACCGCTGGTGACGCCCACCCCTTTAGCGTTCAATAGCATCAGCATCGATTCGCCTTCGATGAATTCGATGCAGAAGCTGGCATGTCCGGGCAGACGATTTTGAGGATGACCGGTCACCAGCACGTGGCTGATTTTTTTTGGCATTTCGTTGATCAAATAGTCGCGTAATGGAACCAACTTTGCGCTACGCTCCGGCATCAGACGCCTGGCCATTTCCGCTGCTTTCCCCAGCCCCACGACTCCTGCCACATTCTCAGTGCCGGCACGCCGTCCGCCTTCTTGAATTCCGCCGTCTAGCAGAGGTAAAATCCTCGTCCCTTTCTTAAGCCACAGGGCGGCGATGCCTTTCGGCCCATAGAACATATTCCCGGCCAGACTCAGGCTATCAACGCCCAACTCTGTAACATCGACAGGGATATTGCCGGTGGTACCCACAGCATCGGTATGGAAGACCACACCTTTTTCTTTGGTTACTTTGGCAATTTCTTTGATCGGCTCAATGGTGCCTACTTCACCGTTAGCATGCATGATAGAAACCAGCACTGTATCGTCGCGGATGGCTTTGCGCACATCTTCAGGGTCGACGACTCCGTACTTATCTACCGGCACGGTGCTGTATTCAAAACCCCACTTCTCCAGTGTCTTGGCGGAGTTCAATACGGAAAAATGCTCGATGGCAGATACAACTACGTGTTTACCTTTCTTTTGCTGCGCCATCGCCAGCCCTTTGACCGCGAAGTTGTTGCTTTCGGTGCCGCTGGCGGTGAAGATAATTTCCTCAGGGTTAGCGCCTATCAGATCCGCGACTTGTCCTCGTGCCGTTTCCATGGCATCGCGCGGGATATCGCCCCACTCGTGCAAACAGGAGGGATTGCCGAAAGACTCTCCCAGGAAGGGTAACATAGCATCCCGAACTTCAGGAAGAACACGGGTAGTAGCGGTATTATCCAAATAAACCTTTTTCATCGGCACACCTCCAACATTTTCTACTCACACCCGACATGAGTAGTATAGCAAATAAATTATCAACTTTTTCAAGCGGTCTTCTTACTAAGTTTATAAAGCGCCCAACCGGCGATTATTAATGCGATACCGGTAGCAAGCATGAAAGCGCCATTCGCCATGATCGATTGCGCGAGACCGAACGCCAAAACTGCCGTGTAAATATTGGTTTGTAAATTCATCGCCTGGGCATAGGTTGCTTCTGTTACGTTAGTAGGGTCATATTTGCCGCCTGCCAGCAAATCATTATATGTCGGTGCTATACTCTGACGGTGAGTTGTTAACATTTGAGCCGCATTCTGGGCCGTAGCCAGGCTATCCACAACCTTCCCCTTAGCGACATCGCTGGCAGAAAGCCCCAATGTTACCTTCTCCGCGCGTAAATAGGTAGAGATTTGATTATTCTTGGCAAAACCTACCCCCACGAAAGCTCCGCCAACCCCCAATCCCACAATGCCAAGCAACAGGACAATAATGGCTGCCGTTTTAACCGTATTCATATCCTCCCCCTTAATTACTAACTTAACAATGATTCTACGATTAAACCACTCGGGGAGATATGATATTAATCACACCAAAAACATTGTAATCGGTTCGCCAGTTTCCTATAATGGAGTCTAATGAAAGTTATAGCCTTGGTGGGTATGGCCGGTTCCGGAAAGTCGGAAGTTGCACGTCAGTTTGAAAAAAACGGATATTTCAAGATCAGGTTCGGTGATGTTACCGATATCGAAGTGAAAAAGCGGGGACTGCCGCTGAATGAGGCCAATGAAAGGCAAGCGCGCGAGCAGCTACGTAAAGAGCACGGCATGGCTGCCTATGCCAAACTGAATCTGCCACGTATCGATGAGGCACTGCAAAACGGTAATGTAATCGTCGACGGCCTGTATTCCTGGGAGGAATTTGTCCTGCTCAAAAACTATTATGGCGATAAATTAAGTCTTGTGGCAGTTTACTCATCACCAAAAACGCGCTCGACGCGCCTTGCAGTCAGAAAAATACGGCCGTTAACCAATAACGAAGTAGCGGACCGCGATAAAACGGAAATCGAGAATATCAATAAAGGTGGCCCAATTGCGCTGGCGGATTTTACGATTACCAACGAGTCGACTTTTAAAGATTTACAGGAACAGACACAACGGATTATTGAGAGGTTAGCATGACAAAAAAATCGACCAGACCCAGTGCCGATGAATACTTCCTGAAAATTGCGTCTGTAGTAGCGGAACGCAGCACCTGCCTGCGACATCATATGGGCGCGGTAGCGGTCAAAGACAAGCATATCCTCACAACAGGTTATAACGGCGCCGCGGCAGGGCTCAAGGACTGTCTGGAACTGGGTTGCCTGCGCGACGAGAACAATATCCCATCGGGGACACGCACCGAGATCTGCCGGGCGATTCATGCCGAGCAGAACGTCATCATCCAGGCGGCACTGCACGGCATCAGTCTGGAAGGTTGCACGATTTACTGCACGCACACCCCTTGCGTCCTCTGTGCCAAGATGATGATCAATGCCAAGGTAAAAAGGGTGGTTATTTTTACCAAATACGCCGATGATGCGTTCAGAGAACTTTTCCGCGAAGCAGGCATTCAAGTAGATATTCTGGAAAAACCATCTTCCACGATTTCATTTCTGGAGTGAGGCAGTTGTCTTTACGAGAATGTGTAGGGTGGGTGGAGTCGAGATGACGAAACCCACCTTTTTAATAATCAAGAATAAACACATTATTTGCCTGACGTTCTGAGGTTACGCCGGTTCCCGAAGAATCTCCATCTCTACCGGATACCGTACATTTACTCCATAAAGAATACGTTTACTTCGTAAAGTACCTACGCTTTAGCTGCGGCCTTCGGTTTTTCGACGGTATGGATAGTGATGATGGGGCGTATCCAACCACACACTCACACTGTCTTTGCGAGGAGTCATAGTCTATAGTCCCATACTTGCTATGGGAGACGAAGCAATCTTGAGCGATTGGATATCAATAGGCATGGGGTATATTGAAGCTAGAGGCAGGCGATTTATTTTCTTGCTGTTGGGGTGATTTACCCGAATGGTTTTAGATTGCCGCGACTTTCTACCGAAAGTCTCGCAACGACAATTAAATTGTCTACTTAATATTTTCATTCTGGTATTTCCCTGCATAACTTTCTGTCTCCGCCGTCAAAGTCATAAAAACCAATTGTGCAACTCTGGCATCCCTTTGCACACGGAAACCGAGGGGATTATAGACCAACATTAGTGATTGGGAACGCCCTGAATAGCCGGCATCCCAGACGGCAGTGCCGATGTTGACGCCGCAGCGCAGTAGACTTGAACGCGGTCTCGCCAGCGCCATGATATTGGTGGGAATGTGGACGATCTCGTTGTAAGTGATGATATAACTCCCCGGCATCAATTCCATAAAACCATAAGTATCAAAAACCAGGGGAGCCAAATCAGGCAATTGCCTCTGTCCGTTATCGGTTCCGATTTGTCCCATTGTCTGCAGCATGGCGATATCACGGACGGTAATATCAAAGCCGTTCGACTGCACCTGCTGTTCCAGGTCGATGTAGCCTTCAACCAATGGGGGATTCTGCTGGATCAGCCGCTTGATGTCTTTACGTGAAAGGACGCCGTTCATTTCAGCCTCGTTTACGATTAGGGATTATGGTATAATCCATGTGTCTTGAAGAGTAAAAAAATTGGTGGTAGCGGGTGGAATCGAACCGCCGACCAAAGGCTTATGAGTCCTCTGCTCTACCTGCTGAGCTACGCTACCAACCACACAAAATATACCATAATCGACTCTAATCGTCAATTATAATTCCTCCGGAGGCATCCGTGTCCGACAAGCAATTCAAGCTGTTAGTAATCGATATCGACGGCACTTTGATCAATAAAGAAGGCGTGGTCTCCGACAAAGATATACAGGCTTTAAAACATGTTACCGGGGCGGGCATCATCGTGGCGATTTCCACCGGCAGAGTGGTACAGGCGTCCAAGCCGATTCTGGACAAATTACCGCTGAACGGCTACCATATCTTTTCCGACGGCGCGCTGGTGGTCAACCCCCAGACCGGCGTAGAACTATTTGTCGATCCGGTAAAAAAGGAAATGGTTAAACGTCTGATTGACTATGCTCATAACAGTCACCTCCACTTCGATTTTTATTCCAGTCTACAGTACTTTATCGAAGAGGACGACTGGACGACAGATATACGACGTCGATTTTTCCTGCTGGAGCCGACCTATGTGGATTTCAATTCTATCTGGCAGACGGAAAGAATCATCAAGGGCACGCTAATTGTCCGCACCGAAGAAGGCAGAGCCAATGCGCGGGAATTACAGGCACAGTTTGATGGCGGTCTGGCCTTTTCCTGGACGAAGACGCCCCGCTACCCCGATATCGATTTTATAAACATTCTCAGCGCCACTGTCTCGAAAGGGAAGGCATTGGGGAAGTTATGCAATTTCCTCGGTATTCCCTTAAATCAAGTGATGGCTATCGGCGATGGTTCCAATGATATTTCACTTTTAAGCGGTGTAGGTCTCGCCGTGGCAATGGGTAACGGCACGCCGGCGCTGAAAAAAGTGGCGCATCATGTTACCCTGGATGTGGAGCAAAGCGGGGTTGCCGCCGCGGTAGATAGGTTTCTTTTATAACAATTTGTAACAATTGATAGGCATTGTCGTTGCGAGTCCTTCAATAAAAGGACGTGGCAATCTAGAGCCGTAGTGTAAGTCACTCCAACAGCAATAAAAGAATTTGTTTGCCTGATTGCTCAAGATGCATTTGTCTTATTATTTCCTTTCGCTTAAGATTGCTTCGTTGCTATGGCTCCTCGCAAAGACAGTCATATTGTTATTACCGTCCCGTTATTCACGGAATAAACTTCGGCGGGAATCCAGTATATTGACCTAATACAAAATATCTAAAACATCATTTGACGAAACCTTTATAATAGAACTAATAAGAGATGGGAGGAATAATAATGAGTAAATCGATAAAGGGCACGAAAACCGAACAGAACCTGCTGAAAGCTTTTGCCGGTGAATCACAGGCCAGAAACCGCTACACATACTTTGCCAGCGCAGCACGCAAAGAAGGATTCGAACAGATTGCCAACATTTTCGCCGAAACTGCGGAAAACGAAAAGGAACATGCTAAAGTTTTCTTCACTTATCTGGAAGGTGGCGACGTGGAGATTGTCGCTGCTTATCCGGCCGGCATGATCAAGGATACTAAGTCAAATCTGGAAGGAGCGGCCGCCGGTGAAAATATGGAGTGGACTAAACTCTACGTCGATTTCGCAAAAATCGCCAGGGAAGAAGGTTTCCCGGATGTCGGTAGCTCTTTTGAACAAATTTCCAAAGTGGAAAAATTCCACGAATCCCGATACCGCAAGCTCATCGCTAATATTGCTAACGGCGAGGTTTTCAAGAAAAAAGCTATCGTAAAATGGCATTGCGCCAATTGTGGCTACGTCTACGAAGGCACCGAACCGCCTAAAGAATGCCCGGCCTGTAAACATCCGCAGGCTTTCTACGAGGTGCTCGCAGAAAATTACTAAAAAGAGCTATCATACATCAGCTAAAGATGAGTATGCATTACTTCGTAAGTACTTCCATCTCCGCTGACAGCCCGAAGGCTGTCAGCGGTCTGTTGTCGGCTTTTTATCAGGCAAATGGCAGTTACACAAAATAAGTAATGTGGGTTCCCGATACATCTTTATTTGTCATTGTCGGGCTTGACCCGGCAATCCACATGATTGTCTGGCAACTTCACCAAAGAACTCTCTGTTGGTAAGGAATCCTTTATTGCTTGCCAGTAGATGGAGCCTGTAGTATACTGCAAATGATAATTTATTTATTGGAGCCAAACTATGAGAAAATCGACGGCATTAATACTATTATCAGCCATGATAGTAAGCCTTATTATCCCGATGGCCGGCTGCAGCGGCACGTTCGGCTCGCCGGTCAGCGGCAACGGCCACGTTCAGACCAAACCGTTTGATAACACGGGTTTCGATAAAGTGGAAATAGACAATGCCTTCCAGGCGGATATCGCTTATGCCAATACCTTCTCCGTTGATATTACAATGGACAGCAATCTGTTTGATTATCTGGATATCAGGCAACTGGGCAGCACGCTACATATAGGGTTACAGAAGAATCACTCCTATTTCGATACTACACAGAAAGCAACTATTACCATGCCCGACCTGCGGGGATCAAATGTATCGGGGGCTTCCAAGACGCATATCAGCAATTTTAATTCGGTTAATGATCTGAATATCGATGTTTCCGGAGCGGGTAGACTGGAGTGCACGAATATTAAAGCGGGCGATACGGTGATAGGTGTTTCCGGCGCAGGGCAAACAACCGGTGCGCTATCGATGGCTAGCGGCAAATTTGATATCTCCGGAGCCAGCACCCTGCAACTGGATGGGACTGCCACCAACATCACGGCGGAATTTTCCGGCGCCAGCACGGGTAGGTTGGACAATCTGACTGTTGCTAAGGCAAACATCACATTAAGCGGGGCCAGTAACGCCACCATTAATGTCAGTAATAATATCGATGCCAGCGTCAGCGGCGCTTCCCGATTGTACTATATCGGCAATCCGACACTGGGGAATATCAGTGTGACGGGTGCTTCCACCTTCACTAAGAAACCATAAAAATTAAATCTATTTTGGGTATAAAGCGGTTATTTGCCGATATACCGATGTGGTGATCGGGGTGGGAACGCCCAAGGCTTTGCCTTCGCTGATGATGGTGTCGCCGTACAAATCGCCTTCGTTGAATTTAACCTTGTTTTCGATATCCCTTTGATAAGACGTCCTGGCTTCAAAGGGGAAATTCGAGGCTTTATTCATTGATTTTTCGATAATATCTGCCGGGAGTACAATCGCTTTCTTTCCTGCGATAGATTGGATTTCCGCCATGATACCTTCAACCGTTTTCAGGTGTTCGGTATTCTCCATCACTGCTCCGAGGGATTTGCCGGCGAGAGCTGTCACCAATCCGAAAGCGGCGATAAATATGTACTTCTCCCATATCTTCGGTAAAGGGTCCTCAAACCACTCATACTTAGTGCCAGTCTTTGTAAAAAAGGCTTTAACATTTGTGGCTGAGTATTCAGGGGAGTTGGAGTCAGGACCCAAGAGAATCACTCCGTTGCCACCGCTCTGATTTATTACTCCCGGGCTTTCGATATGGGTTCCCAGATATAAACACGCGGGTAGGACGATCGTTTTGTCCAGGATTGACCTGATTCTTTCACAGATATCGACCCCATTTAGTAAAGGGATAATTACCGTATTATCGCGGATAACTTTTTTAATAGCGACGGCTGCTTGATTTAGATCATAACTTTTAACACAGAGCAGGATTAAATCCGGAGATGGAATTTCACTGATATCATCGGTAGCCAGAGTGGGACGGGCGGAAATGGCGCCGGAGGGAGTTTTAACCAGAATGCCGCGCTGCTTGATCGCTTTGAGGTGCTCGCCGCGGGCAATAAAATAAATGCCGTAGCCGCTAAAATGCGGATTACTGAATGCTTCGGCAATTTTACCGCCAACATAGCCGCCGACCCCGCCTGTGCCGTAAATACAGACGCGTTTGATTTCAGGGAAATGTTTATTCATAGGCTGCTTGCCCTTTTACTATTATTTAAATTTCAGCCGACAGGTTTTTCCATAAAACAGACGGTGAAGGGCAGATGCGTGAATTTTGTTAATGCGGTCTCATTGAAACCTTTCGATATGTACCATTGCTTTAATATTGCATGCTCATTAATAATGCCGATGGAGAGGTTTTTGCCGCCGGCGTTTTTCACGAAATCTTCGACGAAACCGCAGAGCTCTCCGCCGTAACCTTTATGCCGATGGTCGGGCAGCACAGCTAATTTTTCGAGATTATAGACCTTGTCCTTTTTCTTTTCCAATGCGACAAAGCCGACCTGAGTACCTTCGGCGAATAACCCAAATAATTTGAGTCCTTTACGTTTCATTTCCGTCAGCTGTTTAAGGGTGACAAAAAAAGGATGCGTGGGACAATTCTCTTTCGTTAATTTAAACTCGGCGGCGATGGTGGCGAAGGAATCCGCGATGATCCGGACGCTGGTTTCGAGCTCGGTTTCAATAGTTAGATCTTTTATTTCTGACATGTTTATAGTTCCTCAGTTTTAGTACTCGTGGCCATTGATTAATTTATTTGAACCTCACGCTCTATCTCCCTCTCCCTAAACGGCGAGGGAAGAGATATATTAGAGGGGCTTGTGACCTGCCCCCCTCGTATATATTTGCTTTGTAGGCTTCGCAAAGTACGTACTGACTCTAGCCTTGCTTATTAATATTCCGGCCAATTTTTCACATCCTCGACTAACCCTTCTTC
>Ga0182021_10001176_pt1 | contig 29685 bp, 24 predicted proteins | sample 612E3MmetaG_FD_120493 | JGI IMG/M metagenome (GOLD analysis project Ga0182021, IMG submission 120493) | Permafrost microbial communities from Stordalen Mire, Sweden - 612E3M metaG (Illumina Assembly) | ecosystem: Environmental > Terrestrial > Soil > Wetlands > Permafrost | place: Sweden... | reverse complement strand
TACTGTTTCAGAGTTAGTAATCCACCTTTAATTGCAAGAAGTGAGTACACCGTATCAGTTAATAAATTAATCCACTTGATTCCAATCTTATAATTCTGTGGATATTCATTTTTTATTCCATTCAAAAAGTTATAAATATACGAACCATAGTCCACTCCGCAAGCCTTTGCCAAGCCAACCCATAACCATGTCCTGGCATTAATCTCGATCAACTTATACTGATTATCTGAAGGATCTTTAAGGAACTCAATTTCACAAACACCACTATAGTTAAAATGTTTTATCAGCTTTTCGGATAGATTTATAAGAGACGGTTCCATAACACTTTCAGCAAATGTTGCAGTTCCGAATCGTATAGGATGTTCCCTTAGTTTTGTCCCCATCCAGTATGTCTTAATTTCCCCATTTACTGAAAATGCAGTAAATGAAATAGTTTTATTATTACCATCAGATGGAATTATTGTCTGAGTCAAGGTTTCGTTTAGAACATACTTTTTCTGAATAGCTTCTAACTGATTTATGAGTTCCTCATTGCTAAAAGCAATAAATGCCTTTTTTTTAAGAGTCTGGTAAAAGGACAGTCCGTGTTTCCCCCTGGTAATCACTGGAAATTTGACAGAAAGATAGTCTGATTGAAGAGTCTGAAAATAATGTGTGATAGGAATAGGAATTCCTAAATTATTTGCAATCGATAAAAGGATTCCTTTATTATAAATCTGCTCAATATTGTCTAATTCAGGAACCATCATTTTGTAATACTCTTCCAGTCTCAACTTATTTCGTGAAAGTGTAATTACTGCATGATCATTTGATGGAAGTAAAATCCATCCATTTATCATTTCATCCTTTGCCAACTTTATAAGAAAATCCGCGAAGGAATCCTCTATATAATCGGGGCAAATAAAAAAATTGTGGCAATATCTTGAATATCTTGCCACGCAGTTTCTTTTATCAACAACGTATACGGGAATCCCCTTTTCCCCTAAAGTACGAGTAAGAGACAAACCCTGAACATGTCCTTCAATAATTATTGCTCCTTTCAATTCCTATACCTTTTATCTAATGAGAATCTCCTGGATACCTATTATTTAAAAATCTTTTGATAATCGGGATTTGTTTTCAAAATCTCGATGCTTTTTGGATAATTTTCTATTAACCAGACCATTAATGCAGTAACATCAATTTTTTCATTAAGCATTTTATCCCGTTTTTTTTGATTTTCCTCTTTAATGTTTTGCGAATGAAGAATTTGCAAGGCTTTCTCCAGGACTCCTTCTGAATTCCGAAATCCATATAATAATCCTGAATGTTCATGTTCCTCAATAGTGCCAGGTGATATGCTATTAATATATATAGCAGGAGTACCTAATATGGCGCATTCAGATGCCATTGTAGCTCCTTCACCAATGAAAAGAGTACAATATGCCAGAACATCATGAATACGCTCGGCAGGAACATTTAATTTATACATTTGAAATTCTTCTGATAGAGGCGCTTCTGATGAAATATATACCTTCCATTGTTTTGATAAAACACTTATAAGAGAGTGCTTAAAATCAAGACTCATTCCACTTTGACCAATATCATGACTGGCATTCCAGGATACAAATCGAAGAAGTATATATTTTTCTTCAGGTTTTAAACCTAATAACTTAAGGATCTCCTTATTAGGTTTGAAGTATCTAGGGTGTAAATAACATAATTCAATGAACCCAGTAAATCTTATTTGCTTTTTTCCTAAATTTTTTTTGTAACATTCCGGAGTCAATATAGTATCAGCAAATGGCGGATACATTATAAGTTCCAAGGTTGCATTATCCGTATCATCAAAAACAATATGGGGTTTTCTAAACAGAAAAGCAACATGACCTGCATAAGTTGAACCAAAACTAAGAAAAATATCAGGGTTAATCTCCCTTGCGTATTTAAAAATTATATAATCAGCTTTTAATAAATAAATTAGCTTCCCGAAAAATCCTTTTCCTCCGGTTCCTCTTGGTCTAAAATCAATACCGAAATTATCAAGTAATTCAAAGGTTACTTCTTTATTTCTCGCAGTTAAGAAACAGGTATGACCTTTGGATTCCATTATATTGATAAAATTCCTGAAATAATGAACTTGTGCGGGGTGTCCTATATCTATAAGAATCTTCATTTATAAAATATTGTTATTAACGAGAAGCACTTAAATAACCGTTAGATTTTCAGCAACTGTGTTAGAATTATCTATTTGGCATATTTCAGATAAAGAATTTGCGGTAATAAGCGAATTTGTGTAGCTACCCAGATAGGCCATTTTAAAAGCCGTATCAGTGGTAGCAGTGTCTTATAATCATCATGCGATTTTATAGGAGCTTCCTTGATCTTATTAAAATCATCCTTTGTCAGGCCGAGTTTTGTGATTACATAATCAACATCATTTTCGTCATAGGAATAAGGATGAGTTCCTATTTCATCCAGCGCTGATTCCCTTGAAATCTGATGGGATCTGATCATAGCAGAAAGTTCAGTTTTGCGTTTATCAATGTTGAATTTTTGAGGCAGATAATACGACTGAAAAAATCGTGTTAAATGATTTTCATGATGATGCCCACCGTAATATTTCCACCCCAATTCTGTTTCAAGGACTTTATCAATTTCATTTTTAGGGTATTCAAGTAATTCCAGTAGCCTGACATCTTTAATCCTTTTAATAAATGTATAATATAGCAGTTTAAATACTGTCATATGGGGGAAACTTGAAATTGATTTTATCTTCCCGAATTTTTTATGAACCGAACGGATGTATAGTGGATCCATATATGACCAACTGATAGGTGATGTCCCTTCTGTCCTGAAACTATGCCCGTTAAGAATATATTTTATTCTGTGTTTGTTGGCAGTATAATAAAGGACAGAATAAATGGCATAGTCTTCCGGGATATCTGCGTCAGGTGTTGAAGATTCCAGAAAAGCTAACTGTAGGTCCATAAACTCTTCCCGATTAGCAGTAATAGTGATTAAATCAAATTTAAGTTTCTTCCGGGCATTATTAATATTCTCAACAGATATATCAGTATTCCACCCATTATCAAAATGAACTGCAAGCGGTCTTAATCCATATTTAATTGCGGTCAGTAAGGTATAAGTGCTATCTCTTCCGCCACTTACACCAACAACACAATCATATTTTTTGTTTTTCCCTTTCCGTTTAATCTTTTTAATAATCAATTCAAGTTTCTCTTGCCCTTCTATTCCCAATGGATGCGTTTCCCCTATATTATCGTGTATATAACAATATTTGCAAACGCCTTTTGAATCGAACCAGATATCAGATACTGTCGTGTCGAGAATGCATCTTGTACAAATTATGGGCTTATCCATTATTAAAATATGAGCTTATTTAAATTTTAAACTATAATCAGGATTATTTTTTAGTATCTCCAGACTATCTGGATATTGATCAATCAGCCAAATCAAAAAATCATTTACATTAATTTTATCCGATAGCATTTTATTACGTTTACTTAATATATCACTTTTTAGACTTGGGTTGTTGAGTAATTCTTCCGCCTTTTCAATTATCCCATAAATGTTCCTATAGCTGAATAACAATCCATAGTTTTCTTGTTCTTCGATTGTACCTGCTGTTAATGAATTTACATAAATAGCAGGCGTTCCCAGCATAGCACATTCAGAGGCCATTGTAGCCCCCTCTCCAATATACAAGTTAGCATAATAAAGTACAGAGTGCATTTTTTCTGGCGAGACTCTTATCCTGAACGGTTCTAATTCATTCGGTAACGGACCTTCTGAAGATATAAATACTTTAATCCTATTATTAATCTTTTTTACAAATTCTATTTTGGATTTCTTAGTAAAACCAAATTGACCAATGTCATGATTAGCCAGCCATGATACAAACCTGAAAATTATATATGGTTCATTCTCTTTGAGACCTAATTCTTTATAGATTTTGTTGTCGGGAATAAAATCTTGCGGACGTAAATAGCATAATTCCATAAAACCATCAAATCTGGTATGTTTGATCCCGAAAGATTTTTTAAAAGATTTGGGCGTTATTATATATTTTGTAAATGGAGCAAAAGAAAGAATACCTAGTTTAGCCGTATCAGTGTCTGTTAAAGCTATGTGAGGCTTACCAGTCAGTTTCGAGACGTGGGCAGCGTATGGGGATGCGAAACTTAGAAAAATATCTGGCTTAAATTCCTTTGCTTTCTTAAGTATTTTTATATCAGCCTGTAGCATGTAAATGAACTTACCTACAAAATTGTTTCCCCCTTTTCCTCTGTCCCAGAAGGGGATATTGTATTTATCTAGTAAATAATGAATTATTGTTCTATTTCTTGCTGAAACAAAAAAAGTATGTCCCTTTGTCTCCATTATTTTAATAAAATTTCTAAAATAATGCACGTGAGCAGGATGTCCAATATCAATAAAAATCTTCACCTATTTGTTTTTAATCAACTAACTGTAAATACATTAATCTAGCAGGTTATAACAAATACTACTCGTTAATTATAAATCTCCGTTTACCAGTTGAAATAAGTGGAATACTTTCCGCTATTTCAATAATAACTTTTGCCTTAAACTCATTTCCCCAGTAACTGAAAATATAATCACTTACAGTACTGTTATATCTATTATTAACAACCAATTTAAATAGGATTGTTCCATCTTTTCTTTTAACTACTTGAAATTGATCAATTGATCGTTTAATTTGTGGAGTATCAACCTGGAAAAAACCTGTAAAATTATGGACTATAAATCTACGGCCAGTTCTCATAACTAGAACTTCATTATCCCTGCCTAAAATTTTGTTTATCCGTAATAGCTTTCTTCCACAAAGACATGGGGTTTCATCAATCTCAACATAATCCTGAGTATCGTATCGGACAAAAGGATGAGCTAAATTCCACAAATCAGTAGATATTAACCTGCCAACACCAGAAGTTATCGGAATCCCTCCCTCATCAAGAATTTCAGATATCCCATACTCTTCAGATGAGTGATAACAAGTATGGGTAGGGCATTCAAAAACTGTGGAATTCCCCTCGCAATTGTATGCATCGAATATTTTACATCCAAATGCTGACTCAATTTCTTCACGGGTTTCAGAATGCAGAGTATTCCCAGTGGTAGTTATTGCGAATGGCTTATAACTGAACTCTTTATGCCTCTTTTTGAAGCGGGCTAAAAAAAGTAGCGGATCAGGATAACATCTGATAATCTTAGGCTCATAATGTTCAATCTCTTTTAAAATAAATTCGAAATTACTGTCTGTTAATGGGTTCGTTGGTAAATACAGGCATCTGTTTATTCTGTCCTGAAGTATTTTTATAGGATTTTTTCTTGGGTTTTGACTTAGTTTAATGTATTTATCCCCTAATCTGTAGTCCAACCAATACCAGCCTCTTAAACTGGAAGCCATATTCATTGAATAAGAATCTTTAGTAGTATAGTAAAACAATGGTTCTCCTGTAGACCCGCTCGAGCTGCTAGGAATTCTTCCCCCCTTTGAAATCCTGTTGGAAGTAAACTTTTCAATACCTTTTTTTTGAATAGTAGATTTAGTAAGTACCGGTATTTTTTGCAAATCTCCAAGTGTTTGAATATCGGTTGGAAGTAAATTCAAATCTGCAAATAGTTCTCTGTAATAAGGAACGGTAGAAACTGAATGAAGAATAAGTTGTTTTAGTTTTTTTATTTGGTAATTGTTGATTTGTTCCCTTGTCCAGTATTGACTTTGATTCAAAAAATGAAGATCGCTATAAACTGATTGTCGTGAGACAATATCGCTTATTGGAAGAAATACATTTTCAGATATATAATTTAAAAAACTCACTTTTTTACTATTTTATTAGAGTTCAATGTGTCCATCCCATCCTTTATGAGGTCTGAATTTTACAACAAGAGAAGAAGGGAAATCTGAAAGCGTATATATTTCTTTTTCATATAGAATTCTTATATCCTCCTTCCTGAAGTTAACTAATGGAAAGTTTTTAATTCGGAAAGCATTCCCAATTGAAGGAATCTTATTAAAATCGAAATCCATTATTCTCGCACTTACTGCGTCCACTGAAACAGGATTAGCTCCGGCAATAATATATCCTGCATTAATGGCATCCGGTGCTTTTGGACCGTTTCCCTCCCCTGCAATAATGCCATCTACAATACTTATATATTTCTTAATTATTGAAGGTTTGCCTTCTTTTAAGGTACTGTCATGATTCAGATAAAATAAGACTTTATTAATGTCCAAAACCATTCTCCAGAGCGTATCATTGCCATACCATGAACCTCCTCTGATTGTTTCCCGGTTATCACCGAAAACAATTTTCCCGAGACCTATGAAAGGACTAAAAAGCCTGGACAACAATGGCTTATTTAGAATGTGCTGATGAATGAATGGCATGAATGTACTTTCAATCCTCGATTTGGCCAGAGATGCAGGGAATTGGTCCCCTCCTTCATCTGGTGTTCCGATTGAATTATGTGGAAGATAATTCCGATAAGTATTTATGCCAACCAGGTTTTTTAAGGAACAGGTGATTCCTCCTTTTTTATGGGTCTTTAGTTTAGGCAAGTTAATAAAAACATTAGCTTCTATTACTGAACGAGAAACGCTATATAAATTTGTATGACCATCATGTGCCTGGTTAGCTTCCTTTATATCAGATCCACCACCGAAATAGCCCTTCGGTGATTTGTTATGACCAAAAAACTCGCTATTCTGATCTTGTAAATTTGTGACTATTTTCCCTTTAGGATCGCCTGAAAGTTTCACCTTTTTAATTATAACATTCTTATCCAGAATATATAATTCTTCACGAAGGTCGATAATCTGCAAGGTTATATTATGCTTTGATGTGATTTCTTTCCACTCATCTAATGGTTGGTAGGAAAGAATTTTATCAAAGTCAGCACTTAGTTCAGGTCCGTCAGTAATAATAATCTGACCACTGTTACCGAGTTGTTCAACAACCATACGAAGGACAGCAGTAACAACGGTAGGATGCGTAATTACCTGTTCCCATTCTCCTTGATGATACTGGTGTTCTTCCAGTACCCAGTTTGGTTTTAGAACAACTGTATCACCTGGCGAAATGATCGAAAACAATTCCCTAGGTAATGCTTCGTAAATCTTATCAGAATTATACTCGCTTAATTTTAGAAGGTGAACTTCCTGTGGTCTGATGATCATTAAATTAATTTAGTGTTTCCCCTCGTTAAAGGTGATAAAAATTATATGCCAGAAAATCAATTTTTTAAAATATTATCCCAAATATGCGATACCTGTTCAAATGAGAATTTGCTTGTTACCTCTTTTGCTTTTGCAGATAGTTTTATGATTTCTTCCGGATTATTTATCAGTGATTCAATTAAGGAAGCAAGTTCATTTTCATTATTATAATCATTTAGAATATACCCGTTTCTTCCATTTGTAACGAGATCGGTAATATCGCCAACATTTGTAACTACCGGAACACAGCCACTTGCCATCCCTTCCAGCAAAGCAAGAGGAAATCCTTCTCCTTTTGAACACAAGACATAAATTTTGCTGCTATTATAAAAATCAATTTTCTTTTTTTCATCTCTAACCCATCCTTTAAAGCGAATATTTGAACTAATTCCTAATGATTCAGATTCAGCAACAAGATTTTTAAATTCAGGTCCATCTCCAATAATTAGTGCCTTAATTATATTTTTGCTTTTAATTTTTGCAATTGCTTTTAGGAGTAATAATACATTTTTATTTTTATCTAAACCTGAAACGGAAATAACATCATATTCCCTATGATTTCCTAAGTCTTTATATTTATTCATGTCAATAACATTTGGCAAAACGACTACCCTGTCATTAGTATATCTATGAGTCAACAAATATGATCGTGTTTTATTCCCAGTTACAGTGATCGTCTTAGAATTTTTAAACACCATCAGATTAAAAAACTCAATTATCCGGCCAAATACCCAAAATTCCCGTTCCCCTGCTATTGCAATGTGTATGTAGGGTAACTTTTTAAAATAACTTATTATCCTGCCTATGTATCCGTGTGGATAAATCAGAACACCAGCCACGATATCTACCTTGTATTTCCTGCAAGTTCTAAATCCCTCTCTCAATCTATAACAATGCCTTAGGATCCCATTTGATTTGCAAGCATAATTTGTAATAAATGTAACTTTATCCGATATTAAGTCTGAACGTGTGTCCCTGAGAATATATATATGATCAACTTCCTTGGCCATAATAAGAGGCTGAATAAGGCAGTTTAGATTATTGTCAGATAATTTTATAATAAGCAGAATGTTCAAAGAAATTTTAATACTTATTTATTAATAAATTCTGAAATCCTCTTTGATTGATTGATATAGTTAAGATTCTCATCCATCCATTCATAACCACTTATAGAAAGATGATCCGAAAGGATTTTATCTGTTATGATTTTTTTAAACCCATCAACAATTGACTGTATATTTTCAGGCTCTGCCAGAATAACCTGGTCTTCGTCTTTAAAATATTTTGGTATATCCCCGACTCTGGTAATTAGAACAGGTTTTTTGCAAGAAAAATACTCTCCCAGTTTGGTCGGGAAACCTGCCTCTGCAAAGATCCCATTAGGTCGTGTCAAAGCCAGAATCTGACATGATAATAATAATTCTGGAATTTGGGTATGAGATTTCAACCCAGTAAATGTTATACAATCTTCTTTGGCTCCCACTTTTGTTGCATAATTTTTTAAATCCTTAATAATGGAATTCCCATTTGTGATATCACCAATAATTAACAGATGAGTCTCTTTGCAGGTTTTATTCAATACCCCGAAGCTTTTAATTAAATCCAAAATGCCATCTTTTTTAGTTGGCGTCCCTACATAACCAATCGTTATTTTGCCTGGTTTAAAAGGTATTATATCACTAATTTCAAACCTTTTCGGATCATTCAGGTTTGGCATTATTAAAATGTCTTTAGGTTTTTTTAATCTTGTAATCAGATATTCATTTAAATAGCTTGATAGTACAATAAACTTATCAGCATGCCTGACCAAAAACTTAATACTTAAATGGAAGCTATACCAATTTAAAAGAGACAACGAAATAAATTTTGATTTGGGCTTTTCATAGAACTCGGGCAATATCACTACTAATTCTTTTCTCAGAATCATTTTTATAATTAAATATGAAAGCATTGAAAACCAGAATGTATCATAAACAATTATTGTATCCAAATCTTTTTTGACAGTTTTATTAAGCAAGAAAAAAAAAGGAAGTATTAACCCTAAAAGATTATCTAAAATTTTACCTATATAATTTTTGGGATGATTAATAAATCCCAGATGACGGTATTTTATTGATTCAATTTCTCCATACTTTTTTTCGTTTACATCGATTTTATTGCCATAATAACAACCTGTGGGTAATATTACTTCCACGTCGTTATTTTCAATTGCAAGAGCCATAGTAAAATATCTCAACAGATTTGCACTTGCCCCTCCATAAGGGAACCTGCTTGTTATTAATACTATTTTTCTACGCTTCATAAATTTAATTATCCCCTTTTAAATTATCAGTTTTGATTCTCCCCGAGACTTTTGAAACGAGCACAAACGTTGCATATATACCAATCATCACAACTATAAATACAACAGGTGAACGGTATCTTTCCATCGTCCAAATCATGTAAGTGTGAAATAGACTATGAATGATAGGTATCATTCCAAAAAATAACCCCAGGGGGTTGAAATTGATTACTAATAATACTAAACCAATTACATATAGGGGTAAAAAGAATCCGTAGAAAACCAGACTTAATAAATTATGACGCCACGACCATTTTACCAATCGTGCCCCGTGTTGAATATAGGTTGCTTTGAAAAATGCAGGTTGCCAAAAATTTATAAACGATTTGACATATAACTCGAATCCTTTATATTCGTGAGGAGTAATGCCATATTTTTCTTCATTCTTTTCTGTTTTGAATGTGTTAAGTTCATTGATATAGCTGTTCGTCTGTTCTTTATAATTAAAGTCCACACCACTTAAGTTCTTCCCCCAAAATCTGGATGTAAAAGCTGTTGCCCTTGGACTGATTATCACGACCTGCCCAAATACCTTGTAATTGTGAATATTCCATGGAAGCATTAAAAGGAAAACAAGAATGACCCATACTGCTATAGATCGAAATATTTGTTTCAGATTGAAAGGATTTTTCAGACAAAATATAAGAGAGAAGACCGGGAAGTAGATGAAATAACGTTCATCTGCATGAATCAACCATGCAAAAGATAATGCTGATAATAATAAATACTTGAAATTCTTATTGCTCTGATAAGCTCTGATTAATAAAAACAAAGTTAATGGAAGAAAGAAGAAAACAGTTGGTTCTTTTAAAAGACGAGGGTTATATTTAAAAAAATCCATATATAACAAACCCCAGATGGCTATAAACCACCCGATTTTTCTGTTGAATATTTCCTTCCCCAAATAGTATAAAACGGGAACTACCAAAGAGGTGATAATGATATTATAAATAAATACAGGTAAGTTGGGGTTCCCAAATATTTTAATAAAAAAAGCAATTAGTAATGGCAACATTGGACCTACCCGCATATATTGAGATTCATCAAACATAGGAGTCCAGTCACCTTTGGCTATCTGATTTCCCATTGAATAGTACTCCCTGTCATCTTCCCACCTGGTAGTACCATCCGTTTTATAAATTAATACTACATGAATTGTTCTGAAAATAAGTGTAAGAACAAAAAGAAATAACAAAACACGTTTTTCATGCTTTCTTAAGTAATCTCGTGTATTTTTAATATATGAATTCATGAATTAATTTTTAGTCCATTAATGTCTGTAAATAATACTTTAATGTATTATATTTTCAGTTCTCTTATGCTTAATTTTAGAAAAACTAAAAATTAATCCAAAAAGAAAGACCTCTCCAAGTGTGAGCCATATCCTGGAGGTTAATGCGATAATACATGCAAAAGTGGGTGGAATTATTAAACTAAGTGTGAATACCATAACCCCCTCCCGCACTCCCAAACCAGCTGGAACAAAAATGGCAAATAATCCTATTAACCCTGCACCGGCCGTTGTACCTGTAATAAACAAATAATTAGAAAATGATATAGGGTAGATGGAATTAATAAATAAAACGAATCCAATACCAAACACCATAAAATTTGCTACATAGAGTGATATTATCTTAAGTAATTGATAGTAAGTCATATTTAATTTTACCGGTTCTCGTTTCGCAATTTTAAGAAAAATAGCTATAAAATAATTTAAAATTCTGGGATGAATCAGGATAAAGAAAACCAATAAAAGGAATAATGCTATTATACGATATTTTTGAAAATCCTGTATTTCTGTAAAAAATAATGAAAAAAGAAAAATCAATGAGGCAGCGAGCACGCTTGCAAGTAGTTCAAAAAACATACAAAAAGCCACAAGCATTTTAGATTGATTGGCTTTAGAATATGCATATAAAAGCATAGCATAACTAAAAACTTTGCCGGGAACATATTTACCAAATTCGGAATAAACTCTGGAAATAATAGTTGTTCTTAAATCTATTTTGCAGTTGTTTTGGATAGTGATATAATACCATAAGAAAGATTGATTTATAAAAAAAATAAGAAGAATTAGAAACGAAAACAATAAATATAGATAGTTAATATGAAATTCAAACTTTTGGAGTGCATCAAAATTTGTGAGGATATATTTTCCAATAAAAAACAGAATGATAAGAGAAATTAAAACCTTTACTGATTTAAATTTGATAATCATTTAACTTTTTTGAAAGAATTTTAATAAACTTATATTATTCATATCTAATACATTATATGGCTTGTAAAAACATGTTTGACTTGATCGTTAATAATAGTTTATGAATTTATTTCTAATCCAACGCCATATCCACCACTCAAATGCAAATGAAAAGTAACGATACCTCCATCTGATATTTTTAGAAATAATGAAAAAAACAGTAAAAAATTTATACAAATAAAATAGAAGAAAAGAGTTTTTAAATACTTTGATTTTTTCATTAAAATTAATAGCCCTTTCTCTTTGAATCATATAATCAAACCGAACAAGGGTGGTTGCTATATAATATTTTTTAGCCTTTTCTTTTGTTAGCCAAGGAGTTAAATTATCTTTATAAGTAAAACTAATATTTTTAACCATGGCCCATTCTTCTAAACTATTTGGGGAATTATAACCCATTTTACACGCTAAATTATACAACTCGGACCCAGGATAAGGAGTATAGATCTGAAAAGTACCAATTTCAACAGTATTATCAATTTTTTTAATTTCATCAATCAATGATAATGTTAAATTAAAATCATCATCTGTCTCTTCCGGAAAACCACACATAAATCCGATATATGAATTTATAGAAAAAGGTTTTAATATTTTAATAGATTCAATAATTTGTTCTCGTGTTATACCCTTTTTAATTAGCTTCAATATTTTATTTGAACCAGATTCAGCACCAAAACATAATTCGGAACAACCACTTTGTTCCAATAAACTAAGAAAATTATTATCATAATTTACAATTAAATTAGCTCTACAATTTGCACTCCATTTAAGATTAAGACTTCTTTCGATAATTTCGTTACAGATTTTATTGACTCTGTTTTTGTCAATAAAAAATTCAGAATCTAAAAATACAATTTCGCGGGGATTAAATTCTATTTTAATATATTCTAAATCGTCAACAACTTTTTTTGCAGATTTTGCTCTAAACTTTTTGCTTAAATCAAAAGAACAAAAAGTACATCGATATGGGCACCCTCTAGACGATTCATAATAAAATCGTTCGTTTAATGACCAATGATACCTTTTAATATTGAGCATATTATAAGGATAAGACACAACCGTATCTAAATCAATATATTCTCTACTAGGATTATGGTGAATAACTTGTCGTTTATCTTTCCAACTAATCCCTTTTATATGAATTAAACTGTTATTATTCGTCAAAGCTTTAGCTACTTCAACGATCGTTTGCTCACCTTCATCTTTACATACTATATCAATATATTTGTTTTCAAGAGTTTGATTTATCAGTATAGTAGGATGAGGGCCGCCCCAAATTACTACTCCATCGCTATAATTCTGCTTGAAGAATTGAGAAATCTCTAAGCCTATTTTAATACCCAAATCAGAATAAGCTGTAACTCCAATAAACAAGACATTACTAAAATCCATCCTTCTATAATCATCAAACACAGTATCGCATATAGATACCTTATATCCAGCTTTTATTAGTGGAGCTGCAAGCGATAATGAACTTAATGGAATTTTTGGTATTGTTTTACTGTTATTTGGATATACTAGTACAATATGATTTTTATTATTCATAAGTTGAGCAATTTCGTTTTTGGGCAATCACAAGAATACTTTGTCTTAATACTAAAGGACGTAAAAACCAAGAATAATTGCTTTTATTGCCATAATAATAAAAAAATTTATCAATCATAAAACCATTAGAACTTAAAATACGATTTAGAGTATTTTTATCATGCCATAATGTATGTGTAGGATTCGTTTTTAAAAAAACAGTCAGCCATTTTGCGTTAGGGGTTGTAATAATTAATTTCCCATTATTTCTAAGATGTTTTTTTATATTATTTAGAAAAAGTCCTTGATTAGAAACATGTTCAATAATGTCACCGGCAATAATGACATCAAATGTTTCATTAAAATCATATGTCTCCATATCTCCTACAATAATTCTTTTATCTAAATTGATTTTTGCGAGATTAAATCTTAATTTGTTTTCATTCGTTAATTCTTCAATGTCGATACCTGTTAAAGTTTTGGGATTACATTCATCGTAAAAAGACCATAGAGAATATGTATCTGTTTGGCCCGTACTTCCTATATCTAAAACATCCTTATTATCAATCAGTTTTTTTATTACTTTTTCTCTATACATATTCTAATTATATTTTTGTATTTATTACTTATTATTACCCAGTCTAAATTCTCTTTTGCATAAGTTCTTAAATCATTTTGGGGGGACAAAAGAATTTTCTTTTTTGTTAACATTTTTATTATCTCTTTTGCAATAAATTCGGAGTTGCCAACCGGAACGATAGTAAAAAGTCTTTTCTTTTGTTCGTGTTTTTCAAATACAGGAATATTGGTAACAATTGTAGGAGTTCCACTGCTTAATGCTTCCATTACAACAACTGGCCATCCCTCAGAAAAACTAGGCAAAATAAAAAGATCAGCAGTTGCAAAATATTGAGGCAATTCATCATGTGGTAAGATACCTGTAAAATGGAGGTTATTCGAAACATTAAGCTTATCTGCAAATTCTATCATTTCATTTTTTAAGTTCCCTTCTCCTACAATCACTAATTTAGCATCAGGAAATACTTCAATTACTTTTGGCATAGATTTAATTAAATACCTTATTCCTTTTTGCTCAACAATAATGCCTACAAATAGCAAAAATGGCCCTTTAATTCCTAATTTATCTTTTAAAGAATTATCCCTCTTAGCAGGAGAGAACAGATTTGTATCTAACCCCATCGAATAAACATAAATATCAGATTTATATCCAAATTCCGATACTTTATCCTTAAGTGCATTGCTCACAACTGTCAATAAATCAATGTTATTTAGTGCAATTTTTTTAAAGAAATTACCTATTCTATTATTGAAACCCAAAAAATCGCTACCGTGGATTGTTGAAATTATTTTAAAATCGACTTTAAATATTTTTCTACATATAACAGCTATGAAGGCGTTCGGAATGAGCCAATGAGCATGAACGATATTAATTTTTTCTTTTTTTATAAGTTTTCTGATCAACAACAATTGAAAGAAGAAATAGAAAGGCAATATGAAATATTTTAATTTATTCCCCTTTAAATTTTCATATATTCCGATTCCATAGGCTAATTCTACATTCTTTATCAAGAATTGTCTGTGTCTGTATATTCTTATTCCATCACTAATTTCAAAAGGGAGAGAATCCTTATACGCAGGTGCAATTACAAAAATCTCAAAATCATTTTTTAACCTTATTGCCAGCTCAAACACAAAATTGCCATTAACATCTCCCGGGAATTTAGGATATGAAGAAGTCAGAACAAGTACTTTTGGCTTATACATAATTAGAGATAAAGTACCAGCATTTTATTTATCGTTTTTATAGCATTTTCAAATTCAATTCCAATAGTCCTGCAATACCATTGGATAGAATCCCAACGAGGTTGATTTTCGATCGTCGCAAGACTAAGTGCTTCATCTCTTTTTAAATCCCCTTCTCGTATCTGGTTGCTTCGAAAAGTGTCGTTCTCTGTAAATCCCGCTACCATATAATAAATGTAATTGTAGAAGGCTGCAGTACCATCTCCTATACGCCAGGTGGTTTTTGTTCCGGGATCGGTTTCCCAATCGTATTGATTAATGATTAAATTCTTGACCAGGCTTTCATCCCATTTTAGAAAATCGAAAATGTTTAAGCTCTTATGATCAATAATATAATATGATTTAAAAGCATCAAGAGTATCTAATACTGATGAGTTTATATATGCAGGGTTAATTATAAATTGCTTCCCATAATAACCAACCATCCTAATTTTATCACGGACAGATAAACTATATGTATGCCCTTTCGTAAACTTTGGTTTTATTCCACAAAATCCCGATTTAAAGTTTGTTGTTTCTAAAGAATTTTCTCCTAAAACAGAGAGACCAAGGTCATTTTGTTTCATCAACAAATTAGCATAATAAAAATATTGTTTATCACCTGCCATAAATAAGGGAACTGTTCCAAGATCCGGTTGCTTTAGCCAGGCCGACACGTTTTTCCGGATATTGTCACGTTTTTTCCTGATGTCGGCTGAAACGAGAATATGCTCAACTCCCAGGTTACCGCACATACGAGCCTGGTTTCTTCTTCCAAGATCGGTTAACATACCCCAATCGTATGAAAATGCGATTGGTTTAAGACCCAACTCTTTTACCACATAGTGGAGAGCATAACTACTGTCGCGTCCACCGCTAAACGGAACAAGGCACTCTGCTTTCCCATCATTTCTCCTAAAACTTTCTGCCACTTTCATTAAGGCGGCTTCACCTTTAAAGTTTATTTTATTGTAGTTTAGGCAATAATTACAAACTCCGTGGTTATCAAAACTAATATAGGGGAAAGTTTCAGGTAAGAGGCATTTAGTGCATCGTTTTAACTCATCTATTTTTATCTTTCTTTCATAATAAGTGTCCTCAAAAGACTTCTCAATATTTTTGTTAAAATGTTCAAGCGAGGTATTTATGTGAATTTTATTTAAACTTTTATTATCATGTACCAACTCGGTAGACGACAAAATGCTGCTAAATTCAAGATTGTGAAGTTTTTCACCAAATCCAGTCAATTGAAAAGAAAATGTATTTAGATTAATACATGCAACTTTTTTAGGCGCCAGTTGCTTTATTAAATCAGAAGAAACATCAAGTTTACTCTTAACTATTAATTTTTGAAGAATGTATCTTTCTGAAGTAAAGATAAAGAGTTTATTTATCAGGTTGTTAATATAATAAATTGAACCATTGTTTGTTGCCAGTATAAGGTTGTCAATATTCTCTGATAGTAATGCTATGTTTGTCATACCGGAAATTTCATTGAACAGATTTCCTAATGCTTCACCAAACTCTATGCCTTTATCAATTTTGTCTTTTAGAATTGTTGGAATAAGCTCGCTGTCCAAATCAGAATTTTTGGTTTGAGAACTATATATACTCCAAAGTTTTTTTTCATTAACGATGATACCATTGTGTATTACAACCATCCCGTTTTTTGTAACGGGTTGGTTATTAATATCGTATTGTTCATACCCATTTGTTACCAATCTTGAATGGCCTATTCCTACAAATTTTTTATCATCGAATTTGTCAAATTCAGCCCGGAATATTTTACTTTTTACTAAATCAGCTGCCGGAAATGGTGTTTTATAGACCCGGATACTTTCTGGTAACTTTAATGCAAAACCAGATGCTTCTTTCCCTCTTGATTCTGACAACAGGAAAAGATTACGAAATAATGAAGCTATACTGATTTTGTTCCCCTGGTTGATTACACCGAAAATACCACACATAGTCCTGCACTATTTATATAGCCTCTCATTATCCTGAATATCCATCCACATTGCGAAAATCAAAAATTGTATCGAAGTAACTCCAAGAAATGTAAATGCCATCAAGGTTTCAAATGAAACATTTTTACCTGTAAAAAATAATCGAAGTACTTTGATTAGATAAGGCACCCAGATTAATCCCAGGATAAAAGATAAATTATAAAGAATAAAGAGTGGATGAAAATCTTTTATAAAGTATTTCATCCATAATCGTTTAAAGAAAGACCGGAACAATAAAAATGAAATGAGAGGAATAACCTTAAAGACTCTCATCTTTGATTGTTCTCCGATTCTGTAAACCGGTTTAACAGGAACCTCCCGTATGGAGCAATAAGCGATATTAAGTTTAACAAGCATATCGTTAGGCATACCATATCGTTTATATATGTTATATAATTTTATCGATCTCAATGCATTAAGTGAAATAGCTGTATAACCAGTTTGTGTATCAGAGACTCGCCAGTAACCTGAAGCAATCTTGGTCAAAATAGACAGGATTGAATTACCAATGAACCTGGTTTTAGGAATGTAATATCCTGCACTTCCGTGAATTAACCTGTTCCCTTTCACATAATCAACTCCTTCATTAACAACAGGCATACAAATTGATTCAAGTTCAGCAGGATCCATCTGAGCGTCACCGGCCATTACAGCAGTGCAATCAATATTATTGTCTTTGCACCATTTATATCCCCTCGCTATACTGGCCCCTACCCCTGCATTTATTATATTGTTAATTATAATTATTCTGTCCTTCCCCGGATTGCCAATTATAATCTCAGATTTGATAAAATATTCTAATTCTTTCTTAGTAAACTCCTGCAGTCTTATTTCCGCATCATTATGAAAAGTCTTTTTTATTTCATTTTTTTTTATCTCTACTTGAGTCTGTGTATGTACTGAATTAACATAGCCTTTAGAAATTTCCTCGGTTTTATCGGATGATTTATCATTTATGATTATAATTCTATCAACAAAATCAGGCATTGTTTCAATGACAATACCGATCTGCTTTTCTTCGTTGAAAGCGGGTACTACGACTGCTATTGTTTTGTTGTTGAGCATATTTCATCCATTTATTGTTTGATAATTAAATTGCGTCTAATATCTGTTGTGGCATTGAAGGATTTGGTTTGACGGATAAATTTAAGGTTTTCTCCCTGTGAGCTATCAGATAGTACTTATCAAGCAACAGTACTAATAGGATCCCGGCCTCAAAAGGTATTATAAAGTTTAGAGTAAGATTTGCTAAAAGGAACCCAATCCAGGAATAAAGGGGGCTGTAATACCCGTGAATTTTTGCATTTCTAAATAAAGTTTTGGTTAAATAGTAAATAAAAACAAAATAAATTAATCCACCGATGATCCCATAATAATATAATAGGCTAAGATAGCCCACGTGAAGCTGGGATGAGCGGCCCGCTAACTCTTTTATCAAATCGTTGGTAATCTGAGATCCAACTCCAAATACAGGTGCTTTAGGGAAGAGTCTGAAAAAAACTTCAAAAGCCAAAATTCGCGATGAGGCAGATCCTTCTTTAAGACCGCCATTGCTTGTTTCAAGGATTCTATCGGCTATAAGTTTATTTACATTGATACCTATAAAAGGCAATAAATAATAAATCCCAACTAATGCTAAGGCGATTATAAAGACAATTTTTATTGTCCGCCCTAAATGCACCTTGTTATAATGAAAAATCATTGCAAATAATATGCCTGCGTTAATCATAGCCCAGCGTCCCTTAGATAGTATAGCAACCAGCAAACCCAAGAAAAGAAACAGATAAGCCAACCGGTTTTTTTTAATTATTAAGTAGTTGTTTACAACAACAGCAACAAATGGCAGAAAAATCAATCCTATTCCCATGGTGCCGGCCCAGCTAAAAATAGACGGGCTACGTAATTCTTCTGCCTGGAATAAGGAACCTCCTTTCATTTCCATCCATGCTTTTATATACCGCGGATTTACAAAAAATGTAGGAATAAATTGCTGAACTATTATCACAATAGCACTCAGAATTATAATAAAAACTAGAAGTTGATGAATTAACTTTAAGTTGAGCCAAAAGTATTTGATATCCCATTGAATAAATATAAGAAACAAGAGAAAGTGAAGACCTGTATTGGCATATAAAAACTTAAAGAAGGAGATTTCAGAATTTACTTTGACTATATTCAGTATTGAAATATAAACAAAAAACAACATATAAAATTGAAGAAAACGACTGTAAACAATTAATTTTGCATTTAACAGAACAAAGAAAATCAAAACTATCATCATTAGCCCAGTTAAATTTCGAGGAGGGCTTCCCAGTAATTTTACAGTAAAAACCGCAAATAGCGGGAATAACAAAAAATAATAGATTAAAAATTTAAATACTGAAGAATTATTCATGTTAAGTCAGAAAGATTTTAAATAGAATTAAGGATTTTTTTTACATACCTTCTGAACTGGATACCTGTAAACCGGATAAAGTGATTTGAGGTTATATTTAAGAGGTTTTCTACTACTAATTTGTGCAGGATTACTATGCTTGAATCTGATATTTAGTAAATATCAAATTATAAATTTACTTGTATTAAACAACTAAATTTTACTTGAAATTTATTATGTTAAAGCTTGTAACTTCAAGAATAATTGTATGAAAATATTTGAGGTGTCCTTCTTTTGTTAAAAAGAATTAATAGTCTTTAAAATAAATTCAATATTATCAGAAGTTAATTCATAAAACAGAGGAAGACGAACTAATCGGTCTGAATACATATCAGAGAAGGGCAAGTTATTTTCTCCACTTGTAGATTTGCAATAATCGCTTTTATGTAAACTTAAGTAATGAAATACTGCATAAATACCTTTTTCTTTTAAATACCTAATAATCTGATCCCTTTGATTAATGGATTTACATACCATATAAAAAATATGACCATTATTGGAAGCATAATCTGGAATAAATGGAAGTTTAACTCCATTATTTATAGCCCAATAATTCAACCCTCTAAAATATTGCTCCCAGATTTCAATTCGTCTTTTTTGAATTTTGTCAATATTCTCCAACTGTGCCCAAAGATAGGCCGCTATAATTTCCGATGGCAAAAAAGAAGAACCTGTATCTGCCCATCCATACTTATTTACTTCCCCTCTGAAAAATTCAGCCCGGTTTGTCCCTTTTTCCCAAATTATTTCAGAACGTTTAATAAACCGAGGGTCGTTGATTGCCAGTAACCCTCCTTCACCTGAATTAATATTTTTAGTTTCATGGAAAGAAAATGTCGCCATATGACCTATGCTTCCCAACGGCTTTCCATTATAAAATGAATCAATTGCCTGCGCGGCATCTTCTATAACTAAAAGGTTATACTTTTCAGCAATCTCCATGATTTTATCCATATCGCAAGCAATGCCGGCATAATGAACAGGAATAATAGCTTTGGTTCTTGCGGTTATCAGTTCTTCAATTTTATTTTCATCAATTCCGGGATGATCAGTCCTGCTGTCTGCAAAAACTATTTTAGCCCCTTGTCTGACAAATGCCAATGCTGATGAAACAAAAGTATAAGATGGGACAATCACTTCATCGCCATGTTGAATATCAGCCAATAAAGCACACATTTCCAGGGCATCAGTACACGATGTGGTCAATAATGCTTTTTTAAAACCATATCTTTCTTCAAAATATTTCTGGCATTTCTGGGTAAACATTCCATTCCCGGAAATTTTCCCTGATTTAACAGCTTGTTCAATATATACTGTTTCTTTGCCAGTAAGAAAAGGCTTATTAAAAGGAATCATTTTTCAATTTAGTAAACTGTAAATGGAATTATGCAATTCGAGAGAAATGGGTAAATAATCTGAAAAAAAAACCTGCTTCCCCAGTATGATTAAAGATTTTTCATGCCGGTTTCCTTTTGTATTATTTTCCCCCAACAAAGACAGTACAGTTGACAATAAAGCTATGCACCCAATTTGAAATACTATATCATAAATTATATCCATATCAGTCGAATCCCAATCCGGATTAAATGTTGCTTGGAAAATAATTTTACCCTCATCTAGTTCTTCATTAACAAAATGAGTTGTTACACCAATAAATTTACAATTATTTTTTTTGGCCTCATCAACAGTTTTCATTCCAATAAATCCTTTAAAACTTGGTAATATTGAATAGTGTAAATTAATGAACTCTGCTCTACAAGCGTTTAATGTGGTTTTGTCTAATATTTTATGAATATTTGTAACAACGATATCTGATGTAAGAGATGAAAATAATAAATTTAGTTCTTCGTGTTTTTCTTTACTGTACTTTACAATGTAATTACTAATAAAATTCTTTCTTGCAAAATCAATAGCTTCGCATTCCCTGTCTCCTATTACAGCAACAATGTTAATTTCTTCGGGAAATAATTTCGTGTAATGGTAAAAATATTTTAATGTCCCTCCTCCTCCGGAAACGAGAAAAGCAACTTTTTTCATGACTTAAAATCTTTGATTGTTTTTTTTTAGAATCAATACAAACGGGGCCATTCAAATGAATAAGGATTTGTTGATGGCACTTGAAACAAATTTATATACCCGCTTGTACAATCTAAATTTTCTAATCTACAATTTTTTACCTGATACAATTTTCAAACTATGCTTTAGGATATTCTTTGCTAACCACTTTTGGGTAGACAAATACCTCGCATTATAATAATATGAATTTATTGACTACTTTTTGAGGATTCCCAATTACAATTTGATTTTTTTCAATATTCTTAGTAATTACTGATCCTATACCCACCATAGCATAATCATCAATCAAAACTTTATTTGTTACACAAACTCCTGTTCCAATAAACACAAATTTACAAACTTTAACAAAACTTGAAATCGTAACAGAAGGTGCTAGAAAGCTGCAATCTCCTATTTTGGTATCATGTGCAATTGTTACCGAAAGATTCAATACACATCCATTACCAATATGTACATTTTTATCAATTGTAACATTAGGATAAATCACTGTTCCCATATCAATTTTTGAAGTGTTATCAACGAAAGCAGTTGGGTGAATAAATGTAAATAGGCTTCTCTTATTCCTGATTAAATCTTCTATTATTTCACCTTTTTTCACTAAATTTTTGTACCCTAGCCCAACAAGAAATTCGAGATCTGAAAATTGGTCATCTGAATAACTCTTAAACGGGAATACATTTTTAACACCATTCTTAAATGCAACATCGTCAAAATAGTAAAAATGGGCATTATTATCAGATTGTTGAATCAGATGTTGGAATTGTTGTCCAAGTTCACCATATCCAATTAATCCTATTTTTTTCATCATAAAATACATTTATATAATCCAAATTTCATTTTTGTTACCATAAGGTTTTGGGTTAGAGAAAGAGTTTATGGACAATCTTAAAATTTCATAAAGCCTCGTGAATCAGGTCCTGTATTAAAAATCAAATCAAGAATACTCACTTTATGTTCAAACCCTGTATGAAGTTGATTATATTCCGAATATCCTGAATAATCCATCCAGGTAAGTTTAATATTTGCCTTTTCAAAAAGATCAGGTTGAATATAATCTTTTGCTGCCGGTCCTGAGATATATTCCGTCGCACCAGATTGTTGACATAGGTCTACAAGGCGCTCTGTTTTACCATCAATCAAGCAGTATTCAGAAGACCAGCTTATTTTTGTCTTGATATTCAGTATTTTACATATTTCATTTATAAACTTATAGTTTATTTGGCTCAGGTATTCTTCGTCCTGAACCTGACGATACAAATCAATTAATAAGTTTTCATAACTTTTAAAAAAAGATGTCTTCGTATAACAGAAATACAATGTTTTTAGATGTTTTGTTGTCCAGTTTTTATCGGCAATTTTTGTCTCATTAATTTTTTGAAGAAAATTATTATGTTTAATTGGAATTGTTAACCATATTGTTCCATTTTGTGTTTTGATTTTGTTTCTGTTTCGCCAGTCATTTTTCGTATACTGCATTTCATCATAAAGAATAAATTCGTCCACTCTAGCGATCAGATCGAAATAGCCTTTCCATGGAATGTAGTTTGATTGCAGAATTGCAACTTTCTTATTTAAGGTCTCCATTACCCATCATTAATTTTTGAAAATCAGCCGCAACTTTTTTAAAGCTACATTCAGCAAGTGCCAACTCTCTGCAATTGTTTGACATTTTTTTGTATTCCGTCTCGGAAAGTCTCAGGATACTTATAATCGCATTACAGAGATCGTTTGAATCTCCCAATTTAGCCATATAACCTGTAACCTCTGTTTTTACAAGATCCAACGCCACACCCATTTCAAAAGCGGCTACTGGCGTCCCGCACATAATAGATTGATTAATCATTGTCGGCCCGGAATCTTCAATTGAAGCATTTAAGAAAACATCGGCAGCACAATATGCTGTAGCAAGACTAACATAATTTAAATACCCCAGATGATGAACATCAAAAGAAATGTATTTCTTAAAGTTCGTATCAATATCACCTGCGACCATAACAATAATATTATCCCTCTCTTCTTTTGAAAGCCGTGTATATAGTATTTTAAAAGATTCGATAGATTCCCTATAACCTTTTCTTTTTTCATAAGGATAAATAGCGCCCCAAAAAATAATTTTTTTACCGGCAGGAATTTTTAAACTTTCCCGGGCTATTATTTTACCAAGAGGGTAAAATAGTTCACTATTTGTCGGTGACAATATTTTAACTTTCCTTTTTAATTCAAACAAGCTGCTTTGATTAATCTGCAGCCATTGCCATTCTGATGCAGCAACAATAGTGATATCTGTGTTTTTGATATATTCTTTTTTGAATTTCCAGTTTCGATTTGTCTGGTCGTTAGGATTATTTGAGAAGAGTGCAGGGCATTTCCCACATTCTCTTGTATATCCACGGCAATCCCAGGCATAATGACACCCTCCTGTAAATGGTGCCATATCCATAAGATATTGAAAAACCGGTGCTTTTGTGAGCAGATTTAACTCAGATATGTTCTTATAAGATAGAAAATTTTGTGTGAATAGTACAAAAATGAAATCAGGATTAAAATCAATTTTGTTCAAAATTTCTAAAGTGGAATAATAAGAAACAGACTGGTCAATATCCTGAATTAGATAATCGGTGTTCATTAAATTTTTTTTAGATTCAAAAATGTTAAATCTTTTTAAAAGATGTTTAAACCTCCTGACAAAATTTTCTTTAGTTTGTTTATAATGCCTTTGCATCGGAATAATATCTCTGTCAGAGTAATCATCCCAGATCTTGACTACCATTTTCACTTCATTCCCTTCTATTCCCTTTAATCCATTATAAAGATCCAAGGAAACAATTCCCGCAGCTTTAAAGGGGTTTGATGTTGATAGTATAAGTATTTTCATTCTTAATTGCTATCTGTTCCAGATTCCGGTAGCCTTGCCGTCGAGTATTTTCCTGTACTGTCTGTCGTAAATGAGGACAGTAAAGATCCCAAAGAAAATTGTAGAGAACATAATGCCCATTATTCCGTATCGCTTACAGAAAAATATCGATAGCGGGATATGTATTATAGCGAGAACTGCAGCCATATAAAATTGGATCATTACTTTTCCAACGCCATTTAAAAACTGGCTATATATCCCATTAAAAGCGTTAATCAGTACATACAGTGCCATTACAATAAACAAACCCCTCTGAACAACAACTTTATCTCCAACCCATAGATGAATTAAAAAACCTGATAAAAAGTAAAGAACTACTACAAAAACAAATAACCCTAGCCAGATTAACTTGAAATTTTTCATCACTTTTTTTATCCATTCCACCTCCCCTTTTGTGTATGCTTCTGTAAAAGCACTCCAATATGGAGTCAAGATTGTTATAAAGGCAAATGTAGCAACACTGAAATATTGAAACGCAATGCTGTAAGGAGTTACTTCAGCAGGTCCGAACAACTGAGAAATAATAATGCTGTTAGTCTGATAAAATACTATCGCTGCAATTTGTATAATAAAGAATTTAAGACCCAGACTTAATATGTATTTTATTTCTTTGAATCTAACCATAGAAATTGAAGGTCTGAATGATTTGTATTTTTTATCAAAAACAATAAAGCTCAAAATCAATGTGGTAATAACCGGAACAGCCGTTAATGTAATTCCCAGGTAAAGCAAATTTCCCTTAGAAAAAATAGTTAGTAAAAAAATTGCCAATAGAGAGAAAAATCTTCCTGTGACATCTACGAACTGGGAAAATGCCGGTTCCTGATTTGCCAGGGCTATTGTACCGACAAGTTGGGTTATAAATCGAAGACAAAAAAAGAAAAAAACAATACCTGCAAGCAATTCCAACTCTCGCTTATATTCTATCGGTGTATTTAAAACAACTGTCCAGTTAATAAAGAAATTTGCAAGAAAAAACAATATGAACACAACACAAAAAATTATAGTAAGCGAAGCATAAGTTGTACTGATATAAATTCTAACTTTTTCATTATTATTATTGGCAAGAGCCTCTGTTAATCTATTTCTTAACCCATTCCCAAGACCGATATCAAATAAACTAAACCAGTTGAATATAGCGCTTAATGTAATCCATACGCCATACCGTGTAGTATCAAGATAGTTTAAAGTTAGTGGAACCAATAAAAACCCTATTGCAATATTTATCCCTTTTAAAGTGAATAACCCTACAATGTTTTTATAAGCTTTGACAGAACGGTGACTTGTTCCTTCCAGAATATTTTTAAGCATTACTTAAACGAGAAGATTTTTAATACAATTGGTGCCTTTTTACTTTTTGTCTTTTATTCTTCCTTTCGGGCCCTATTTTTCCACATAATACCCTTTTGATTTATCCGAATAACCATACCTGCCATAATAACCAGCACCATAATAATTATATCCGTAGGAATAACCATAACCATATGAATTGCCATATCTCATCCCGTACCCATAATATCCTGAAAGGTTTATATCATTAATCACAATTGCCATATTTTTAAGTTCACCTTGTCTGTTTAACTCCTCTATCATATTCAGAGTATTTCGTGATGTATATCTCTGCCGAACGATAAAAAGATTAACATCAACATACGGAGCAAGAAGCAAGGTATCTGTAACTATTGCAACAGGAGGTGTATCAATTATAATATAGTCATATTCCTTCCTTACCCTATTCATGAATTTCTTCATCTGCTCCGTTTCAATTAACTCTGCAGGGTTCGGCGGAATAGGTCCTGATGGGGCATAAAACAGATTATTAATCTGAGTCTTTTGTATTATTTCTTCGAACTTACAGTTTTCACTCAGATATGTACTCATTCCGGGGCTGTCTTCAAATTCAAAAACTTTATTAATACGTGGTTTCCTAAGGTCAAGACCAATTAGAAGAACTTTTTTCCCAAGCATTGCAGTTATAGCAGCCAGATTAATGGAGATGAATGTCTTTCCTTCGGAACTTATAGTTGATGAGATAGCGATAACTGCTGAATCATTGCCTTTAACAAAGTACTTTAATGCAGTCCTGACAGATCTGAATGATTCGGCTAGTGCCGATCCGGGTTTTTCAACCACAGCTATCTCTTTCTTTCCTTCACTGTGGCTGATATATCCTATTACAGGTACTTTTGTTTTCCTTAAAACATCACTTTTATCCATTACCCTGTCATTAAAATAGTCAATCAATGCAATTACTACAATAGGGAATAATAAACCAAGCATAATTGAAATAAAAAGATTTGTCCCTTTTTTTGGCTTAATAAGCCCCGAACTGAATTGTGAAGCAGTGTCAATAATCCGGTTGTCAGATACATTTGATGCTCTGGCTATCCCTGATTCGGAACGCTTTTCAAGAAGATAGGTATAAACTGTATTATTCAGATCAAACTTTCGTTGAATATTGATAAGATTCTTTTCTGTGGAGGGTAGTTTGTCATTCTCAACTTCAACTTCTGATATCTTCCTTTCTGATTCGGTAATTGACAACTTTAATCCGGCAATACTGTTTCTGACATTCTCCTCTAAGGCGTCTCTGGATTCCTCAATTTGTTTATTAATAAGCTCATTAGGAGGTTGGACGTTACCAATATTAAACCTGAGTTTTTCTCTTTCTTTCTGGAGAGAGGAAAACTCATCAATAAGCCTGATAAGTACCTGATCACCTATGCCAATAACTGATGGTGAAATAATTGTCCCGTCAGCATTTTTATTATTAAGGTATTCTGAAAGGTAGTTGAAGTATTGAAGTTGTAGTTCAAATGTGGTTTTCTCATTTCCTAGTTTCTCTAACTTGTTTTGGATAGCTATCCCTTCCCTGCTAAGGTCAATGAACCTGTTCTTTACTCTGAATTTTTCCAGTCTGTCTTCCGCTTTAGAAAGAGAGTCGGATATAATTTTAAGCTGCATATCAATAAATTTAATCGTGCTATCTGCAGTCTGGTTTTTATTGTCAAGGCCATAATGAAGATATGTTTCCATTAGTTTGTTAAGATAATCAGCCTCCTGTTGGGGGACCAATCCTAAAACAGATAAGGTAACCAAAGAAGCATCTTTTTCTATTGGTTCAACTGATAATCTTGCCCTATATTCGCTGGCAAGAATTGCCGGATCTTCAAAATAAAAATAATAGCTATTTGAACCTCCTTCCCTATAAACAATGTCTTTAATATCCCTTTGCTTAAGAATAAAATCAAAACCAAATTTTGAAAAATGATCTCCAAAATAATATACACTGTCAAAGTTGAGTCCCCCATTGATTTTAATGCGACATTTTTCTTTCGATAATATCTCAATGGAAACATTATGATATTTAGGTTGATGTTCAAGTGAATCATAAATCACAATGAACGGACATCTTTTATACATTCTTGATTCCACAATTCCTCTCTTCCCGACACCCATGTAAACAACATGGAAATCTGTTAGCTCTTTCATTGCCCTGTAATTCAGCTTGAATGATTTAAGTATCCCTATTTCATTTAGCAAGTTCTGCTGACTTTTAAAAATGTCTCCTCCCGGGAGAACACTTGCTGCATTGCTATTCATACCCCCTAATTGATCATCTTTTATTAACAAGGTTGATGACACAGAATAAACTTGTTGTGAGTACCTGTTTATGCCATAAGCTATGGTCAATGCCAGAAACATAGTTATCGCGAACCAATACCAGTTGCTAATATACAAGGACAAGTATCGTTTGATATCAATGTTGTCTTCCTGAGGAAGATTCAAGTCTTTGTTAGGGTAACTAGGTTCCATGGAGTGAAGTGTTATTGCGATTTAGATTGGAATTAAAAATTTATTGTTTCGTGTTAATCGCTATATACGAAAGGTAATACACGAAAATAGAAACCTGTTATTTCAAATAATTAATCATCAACAATGTAGTGGTGATAACTGAAGTAACAGTTGTTAGAATAAAGGCTACTGTAGGTAGATTCAAGTTAAAGATCTTCTGTTTTAACGGTTCTACTATTACAACATCATTTGGAAGAAGAAAATATGCTTCAGATGAAAGAATCTTCTTGTCCTGTAAATTTAATCTGAATGTTTTAGTCCCTCTTTCCAACGGACGAACAACAAGTACATTTGTACGATTGCCAAAATCTCCCACTCCCCCGGCTCTGCCTATTGCCTCCAGAACAGTCAGGTAATTATTGTAATTAATGTAGGTTCCGGGCAATTTTACTTCACCAATAACTGTAAACTTGAAACTCAGAAGTTTGCATTCAACTGTTGAGTTCTTAAATACCTTATCCGCGGAAGCCTGAAGGATTTTTCTCGTCTCTTCAAGGGTCAATCCTCCAACTTTTAATGTACCTACAGCCGGTAAAACTATATCACCTTCTGAATTAACATCATAGCCATACAGATAACCTCCTGATTCGCTCTGTCCTATATAGGCAACTCCTCCATTCCTTGCAGAAACCAGAAAATCATTTATAGTTCCATCGGGCATCATCGCTTTTACTGTAATATAAAGTATATCGCGGGGCTGAATTTTGTAATCGGGAATATCCAATGTGAAGGTTTCTTCACCTGTTGGTACGGGGAGGTTATTCAGGTAGGCGAGTTTCTTCTGGGAAGTACAGGAAGCGGCCAGAAGAAGGGCAGTGATAAGTATAGGGGTTAGGTGTTTCATTTTGACAGATTTAAGATAAAAGACAAAAGTCAAAAGACAAAAGTATGGTTAAAGATAAAAGATATAAAGGAAAAAGGATAAAGGATAAAGGCGAAAGTATGGTTAAAGATGAAAGTGGTACGCGATGCGCGGTTTGCGGTACGCGGTTAATACGTTTCGCGTTTTACGTTTCGCGTTTCGGATTTATAGTTTTGAGGCACAAAGTGCAGGGCGCAGGGTAAAAGGGAAAAGTATGGTTAAAGATAGCCGTTTCCACTTTCGCCTCAACAATTGAGCTAGTCCAGATCAAAGATTATTTTGATATTATCCTTAACTTTTAATTGAAGCTCTTTTGTCAGCTCGCCAATTTTATTTAACAATCTCCTGTTATCAACAGCTCTGATCTGAT
>Ga0182021_10001175_pt1 | contig 29697 bp, 18 predicted proteins | sample 612E3MmetaG_FD_120493 | JGI IMG/M metagenome (GOLD analysis project Ga0182021, IMG submission 120493) | Permafrost microbial communities from Stordalen Mire, Sweden - 612E3M metaG (Illumina Assembly) | ecosystem: Environmental > Terrestrial > Soil > Wetlands > Permafrost | place: Sweden... | reverse complement strand
GGCCGGGTTCAGCGGTCAGGCAGATGTCTTCGAGGATGGGCAGGTTGGTGTTGCCGTTGTAATGGAAGTCCACGTTCTGGAAGATCACACGGTTCTGCGGTTGAGCGGGCAATAAGCGGGGATGGGAGCTAGGCATCACTTCTGGAACGGCATCCAGCACTTCATTGATACGTTTCGCTGAAGCAATACCGTTTGCCCAGGTGTTGGAAAGCTGGGTCATCATGATCAGCGGGTTCATGGTCGTCAACAGGTAATTTGTGAAGGCCACAATTTGACCGAGACTAAGGTTGCCCTGGATGGACTGAATACCGCCCACCCAAATGACCAGGACCATACCTACATTGATGAAGACAGTCAGCACCGGGGACATGGCTGACATGAACTGCATGACAGTAATTGTGTTGTGGGTGAGGTCTTCATTGGCAACTTCGAAACGCTGCCCTTCATAATCGGCACGCACAAACGATTTCACCAGGCGCGCGCCGGAAATGTTCTCTTGCAGAACGGTATTGAGTCGGTCAAGCCGCTGCTGCACTGATCGGAAAAGAGGCTCCATTTTGACGCTAAAAAAAACGATCACCGCACCGGTAATGAGCAAAAGCGGCAGCAAGGTCAGAGCCAGAGTTTTGCTGGTAATGAACATGAGGATGACACTGCCGATCATCAAGAGGGGAGCACGCGTACCAATGCGCAGCGATACCTGGGTGATCCGCTGTACGGCGCTGGTGTCACTGGTCAGCCGCACCATCAACTTGCCGGTGGAAAAACGATCCAAATTACCATAGGAAAAGTTTTGCACTTTTACAAAGATAGCTTCACGGATATCCCGCGCCACGCTCTCACCGACGCGAATGGAAAAGTTGCTGTTCAAGACGGCAAGTACCGTGCTGATCAATGAGATACCAAGCATGAGAATAGCAGTTTGCAATACCACGGTCAGGTTTTTTTGCTTGATACCCTGGTCGATGATCTGTTCAATTAATCGGGGAATGGAGAGATCAGCAAAAACCAGAATAACCAATAACACCAATGAAACGACAGCCCGTCTCCAATAAGGTTTAATAAACTTAAATATTTTTCGCAGGTCGCTCATAATCTCCAACCATTAAGGATTAAAAGTTTTTCGTAGTATTTCCATTGCTTGCCTGACCTGGTCCAATTCATCCGGAGTCAACCCCTTCATTTTGTCTTTCATCCAGAGGAGATTCTTTTCGAAGTTGGCATCCATCACCTCACGTGCATAAGGGGTCAATTCCAATCGGGCAGAACGGCGGTCGGCCGGGTTTGCCTGACGGGTGACGAGCCCTTTACGCACCAGTACTTCGACTGCCTGGCTGACTGCCGGGCGACTGATCTGCTTTTTTTCTGCCAGTACGGCCACTGAAGTACAACCCTTGCGAATGTGGCGCAGGATGTGAAATTGATCCAGAGTGATCCCAAAATTTGAAATAGCATCCGCCCGCAGGTTTGAACGAATGCGGTCCCACACACCGGGAAGGGTATTGATCACCTGGTCCACGGTTTGAAAAAGTAGATCATTTGAAGAAGACATAGACATCCTTATTAGTTAACTAGGTTAATAGTTAAGTAAGTTACCTATTTTATGCCTCAATAACAAAAAAATCAACCCTAAAATATTTCATTCACACTTCGTAAAATTTCATTCCATGTGGTATTTGCACTCCTATTCATACGGATACGCATAAATAGAAATCATATATTTATGTTTGACGGAGTATTAGTATGCTAAAATTATTTATTCAGTTAATGGAGAGAGGTATACTATGCCCGAAAAAAACCAACAATGGTCTAAACCACCTGAGATGAAGATCGATCCCACCAAAAAATATTCGGCAGTTTTCAAAACCGATAAAGGGGAATTTACTTGCAGCCTTTACGCCAGTAAAGCGCCCCGGACTGTGAACAATTTTGTTTTTCTTGCCCGCCAGGGTTTCTACGATAACACCATTTTTCACCGTGTGATCAATGATTTTATGGCACAGGGCGGCGATCCGACTGGCACTGGAATGGGCGGACCCGGTTACAAATTTGCGGATGAGTTTTCGGTCTCCCTGCGGCACAGCGGGCCGGGAGTTCTTTCAATGGCTAATGCCGGTGCAAACACGAACGGATCGCAGTTCTTCATTACCCATGTGGCGACTCCCTGGTTAGATAATAAACACACTGTCTTTGGTCAGGTCGTCAAAGGCTTGGATGTATTGATGGCTATTCCTGCGCGCGATCCCGGTCAACCGCAAAATCCTGCGGTAACTTTGAAAACGGTCGAAATAATCGAAGAAGAATAAATTTTGCAAGACAAAGAACGCAGGTCGGAGTAAATTGAATCCGACCTGCGTTTTATTTTTCTTTTACGATCATCTGGATAAATTCATTAACGATAATGGGATCAAAATGAGTGCCTGCCTGGTTGATGATATGAGCAAGGGCATCGTCTTTTGACCACGCCTCACGATAGGGTCGGTTGGTGGTCAGGGCATCCCAGACATCCACAATACAGAAGATGCGAGCAGACAAAGGAATGTTTTCACCTTCCAGCCCGCGTGGATAACCACTTCCATCCCACCATTCGTGGTGGCAATAGGGGATATCGATGGCTTCTTTAAAAAACTTGATCTGCGAAAGCATGTCATAGGCAAAAGCGGGGTGCTTTTGCATGATCGTCCACTCTTCCGGTTTCAGCGTGCCATTTTTGAGCAATATTGTATCGGGAATGGCCAACTTACCAATATCGTGTAAAAGAGCGCCCCGGCGGATATTTTCCATCTGGTCTTCAGGAATGCCCAACCGCTTGGCCAACTGGATGGTCATTTTGGCAATACGTACTGAGTGGCCCTGGGTTTCTTTATCACGCAATTCCAGCGCCAAAGCCCAACCTTCAAGCGTTGAATCATAGGCGTGTCTTAGTTCTTCGGTCTGCTGGATTGTTTGTTCCAGTAGGTCAGCCCGATGAAGAGCGCTGGCAGTGAGGTCACTGATCGCTTTCAACAAACGCAAATTGTTTTCGCTGAAGTGTTTTTTGGAACCGATCACAACTGCGCCGATCGTTCCGCTTTTCAATGACAGGGGCACACCGGCAATCGATGAAAATCTGCTGATATTTTCAGGAAAAAGAATATAAGGATCCGTTTGGGGTTGGTTGTTGAGATAAGGCAAACTGGTGGAGATGATGTGCCCACTCAACCCCTGATCTTTTTTGAGAACAGTGTTTTCAAGGTTTTTCCAAACTCCACTTGCCTTTTTGATCTCAATGTTCTGTTTTTGCCTGTCGATCAGAGAAAAGGACGCTCCATCTAATTTCATAATGGCAATTAGTTTTGCCATTGCCGTGGAGAGAACTTGCTCGCGGCTGATGTTCGATCTTAATGCTTCACTCATTTCAGCTATGATCTCGAGTTCGTGTTCTCGTTGTTTTCTATTGGTGATATTAATGGCAGTTCCAATAATGGCTGGCTGACCTTCAAAAATGATGCGGCTGACAGTTAAGTCGATAGTGCAGGGTTCGCCATTTCTATCGCTGAAAGTGTGTTCCGCTCGGGCGCGGCCAATTTCCCCTCCACTGCTTTGTTCGATATGGACAACTGCATCAAGATTTGCTTCTGGATTCATAATATCCAGCGGTTTCATTGTGAGGAGTTCTTCGGCTGAAAATCCGGTGATTTGACACCACATGGGGTTAACATAAAGGTATTGATCTCCCCGATAAATGAAAATACCTGCAGTAGTGGTTTCTGAAAGAGTTCTAAATTTCCCTTCATTTTCGATGATGACCTGGGCTGCTTTTTTTTGTCCGGTAATGTCACGAATAAAAGCAACCAGGATGGGAGAAGAATCTGTTTTTGTCTGGCAGATGCTTACTTCTACCGGAAAGGTTGATCCATCTTTACGCTTATTTGTGATATCACGAATTATTCCTCCATTATCAAGTTCCCATTGAACGAAATATTCGAAGGAAGGAAAAGCTTCAATGTCAACAAAATCTTTCACGTTCATTTTCAACATTTCTTCCCGTGAAAAACCATACATTCGTAAGGCAATTTCATTACAGTCAATGATCGAACCATCAAATGATTCCATGAATATTGCATCAGTGGAGGCTTCGATCAATAATTGGTTTCTTTTTTGACTGCTCAATAAAGCTTGCTCGCGTTTTTTACGATCGATCACCATTGCAATTTGATTGGATACAAAGGACAAGATTTGTTCGTGACTATGATCATAACGAACGCCGGGCGAATAGGTTTGGGATACCATCACGCCAATGATCTCATTTTCAACTTTAAGGGGAATCCCGATCCAATCCAAAGAAGGAGTACCTAAGGACTCAACTTCGTAAGCGGCAACTAATTCGTCAAATTTTTTTGGATCAATCGTAACGGCTTTTTTGTTCTTAAGAACGTATTCTGTCAGTCCCTTGCCTGGTTTCCGAGGGGGGGGTGGAGGATCAAATTGGTCAACGAAATATGGAAAACTGATTGATTCTTTGCTTTTATCGTAGAGAGCGATGTAGAAATTATCTACTGGGACCAGAGTCTTGAGGATTTCATGGATGGAACGAAAAAGTTGATCAAGATCGTTTACCTCATTTGTCGCCTGTGAGATCTTTACAATGGCATCTTGAATTCGTTGCATTTCATTTTTTTCAGTGATATCTTCACCCAAACTGGCAATAGCGATCGGTTTTCCACCCGGGTCTTTCATCAGCGTGTTTGTCCAGGAGATCAGCCTGCGTGTACCGTTCTTGAGTATGATGGGGTTTTCAAACCGGGTAGGAACCTGATCTGTCAAAGCATTTTCAAGCAATGTTTGTTTTAGAGAACTGACTATGTCACTTGGAATAAACCGGCTAAACCAATCCTGATCTAATATCTCCTTTTTTTCCCATCCAGTGATTTCAGTGAAATAAGAATTGCAAGAAATTATTTGACCTTGCATGTTCAAAACGATGGAAAGAAGTTTAATATTTTCCATTAACTGAGCCATCCGGTTCTCAGATACTTTTTCTGCCTGGGTAGCCTTTTTTTGGTCTGTGATGTTCTCGCCAATGGACTGGTATTCGAGAAAATTGCCAAATTCATCCTTGATGGCGATTGTGCGCCAGCGATACCATCGTTCTTCAGAATGAGAATAATGGAAGCAAAACTCATTTTCCAAAGGATCCATATCTGGTGAAACAACGCTAAGCAATTTCTGCGCGATATGGTACCCTTTTTGTTTAGAAATCTCGGAGAGGTTTTGACCTGATACCTGTTCAAATGTCAGATCGAATAAATTCTGAAAAGCTTTGTTGGCAAACGAAACTTTGCCTGTTTTATCAAAGCGCACAATTATTTCGGGGTTATTTTCAACAATGGCACGATAGCGGGCTTTGCTTTCTCGGAGGGCTTGTTGAGCGTTATCTCGCTGCCTGTTATCTCTTGCCACAATAATACAAGAATTGATTTCACCATTATTCCCACGGATGATGGATAAGTTGGTTTCCATAGGGATTATGGAACCGTCAAACCCAATCAGGTCGAAAATTTGTCTTCTCGCTTGTAATGATCTCCAAAATGCGAGAAAATCGAAATCGTCTGGTATCGGATCATTTAATTTCAGAAAATTGATTATGCTTTTACCGCGAAGGTAGTCTGGATTTTTTACACCAACCAGATCACAAAACAACTTATTCCCCAAAAGGATATTGCTATCTTTATCCAGCATTAAAACAACATCAGGAGAAGTCTCTACCAGACTGTGATAACGAGATTCACTTTCCCAAAGGTCGTCTTCGATCTTTTTTTGATCGGTAACATCCATGATCCACCCCTCAATGAATTGAACTTCATTCGTTCTATTATCAATTCCCTGGCCATGTTCTTCTACCCATTTAAAGCTGCCATCAGCAACCCGAAAGCGATAAAGGATTGAGTAAGGTTGATGGGCAATGATTGCTTTTTGAATGATCTGGTAAATTGCCGCATGATCCATATCTGAAATTAAACTCCGATAATTTCGCTGTTTACCTGTTAATTCCACGCTGGAAAAACCGATCAAAGACGCACATTGTTCGCCAAGGAAAAAGACCTCAAGCGAACTATCGAATTTACACTTAAATGCAGTCCAGGGAGCGAACCCGGGTTGGGATTCTTTTTGAGGTGGAAGAATAGTATTTTGGGGTAGTTCAGATGGAACGTTTTTTGTATCTAAAAGAAGCATTTTTGCTTGTGAACCATGCCAGACGAGATCAAACTTGGTAGAAATCGAGACATGTATCTGCTCTTTTGCAGCGTCTTTTTCTATGAGTAAGTAATCAGACCCTTGTGCGGCTTCATTGGACCATTGAACCTGGTCCCCTTCCAATATATGAAACAACTTTTTACTTTTAGGGCTTGTATAAAAAACTTGGCCTGTTTCACTCACAATCAAATAAGATACCCCCTTGATCTCAGGGAGTGCCATTGAATTTGATGAAAATGGAATGGAGACTGAGTTGACCAATAAATAACCTTTATCAATAATTATTTTCTTAGTTCATCAGTGAAGCAACCTGATTGCGGCCATTATGTTTGGCAATATAAAGGGCTCGGTCTGCACATTTAATTAACTTTTCCAGATCAGTTGTCATTAAATCAAGTTCGTTTATCCCAATACTGACTGTAACTTGAATTGGTCCAGCTTCTGTCTCGAATTTTTGGTCCCCTATAGCTTGTCTGATCCGTTCAGCGACAATAAAAGCGGATTTGATGTCATCACCTGTTAAGAGTACCACAAACTCTTCACCCCCATATCGCCCAATAATATCAATTTCACGAATATTGGAGGATATCCGTTTGGCAACTTCGCGCAAAGTAACATCCCCAACCATATGGCCGTACTTGTCATTAATTTCCTTAAAATTATCCAAGTCTATCATTAAAGCCGTCAGAGGGCGATTTAATCTTTTTGAGACAACAAATTCTCGATTACCCAATTCAAACAACCCCCGCCGATTATTGATTTCCGTAAGTTCATCTGTAACTGCCAGTCGTTTTACTTCTGCAAGCAATTTTGAGTTTTCCAATGCAACCGAAATCTGACTGTTAAAAATTTCACCGGCTTTTAAATCGATTTCTAGCAGATCTTTTCCATAAAGACATAATAAACCAATGGTTTTGCGTTCAACAATTAATGGCATCAGCAGCGATTTTGTTTCGGACCAAAGTGCCAATGCATCCTGGAATTTACCAATAAATGGTCCAAGCCTTGAAGGAATCACCGAAAATAACAGTCGAAGCGGATCATCTATAAAAACGATTTGTTGGTGATCTAAAGTATTGCGAAATTCGTCTTCTTCGTTAATCGGTAATCTAATTTTATCCTTTAATGGATAATCCATACCCTTTAATTGCTCAAGAAGTTCCTTATTGCGCGAACAATAATCAAGACTCAGATATGAAGAATTTTGTTCATGAAAAAATAACAGACTGTGGATGTTCATTTTTTCAAGACCATCGCCCATTGTCTGAAGGATATCTTCCAAGCCTTTAGCACACAAAATACTTGTGGCAACATAACTCAACGAAGCAATCAGGTCATTTGCATGCTGGAATTGAGCCGATTGTATTTTTGCATTTTCGTACGCATTTGATTTATAAATAATCGCGGCAATCTGCAAGGCGGCATATTCCCCAATCGAAATTTCAGCCGGAGTAATTTGTTTGGAACCTTTAAAACCGATCAGAATTGCCCCCAGAAGATTATCTTGATTAATCATGGGCAGCATCAGAAAAATACGATCGCTAGAGACCGTTCCGAGTACATTTTTCCACGGGGCATAATCTTGGTCTGTTGAGATCACGAGCGCACTTTTCTGCTGTAGAACATGTTCAGTGATAGTGAGGTTACCAGGCTTACTGGTTCTTAGAGCATTTGGCAGAATACCTTCACCAAATGCGGCTATTTGAGAAGCGGTTCTTTTTTCGGGGTCCCATTTCGTGATCAGCAAGGAGTTTGCATCAAAAACCGAGATTATTTTTTGAGGCAAGGTAAGAAAAATATCACCCATTTGTTTGGATTCAAGCATCGACTGGGTGAGTTCGTTGATCAATCCAATTTGTTTAAGCCGGTGTTTTGTTTCTGAATATACCGTGGCATTTTCAATGGCAATCGCTGCCTGGTCAGCTACCATTCTTAATTTTTTAGCATCCTTTTCCGTGAAAGCATCAGAAATGTTGCTGTCACAGTTGAGAAAACCATATACATGATCGTTGATCACAATAGGAGCACCCATAAATGAGTGAACCCAAAAAGATTCAGGCCGCGGTTTCCACTCCGGGGAGTTTTGAGTATCGGGAATGGCTAATTCTTTTTTATTCTTAAGAATTTTAGCGAAGGTTTTCACTTTATTGAGTGGAATGATCCGTGAGGACAAAATTTCTGCAGTCCCAATTTGCTCGTATCCTCGTTGACGAATGATTCGTCCATTGATTCCTTCATTTAGCAAAACGTTACAAGCTTTAGTGGGGATTACTTTATCGATGGATTCTATTATGTGATCTAAAACAATATCCAGATCAAGGCTGCTGTTGAGAAGACTGGCAATTTCTACCAGCGCAGCCGCGAATTTCTGCTGTTCATTTTCCATCTCTTTGAACCGAATTTGTTGGGTAATATCTTTATAGGTAGCGACAATTCTTTCTTTGCCATTCCAGGAACAGTATGAAAAATTTATTTCGGCATTTGTTTTTTGACCGTCAGTATTGATTAACGGAATTTGGATGCAGCTTTGACGATCTTTTACCAGTTTAAACAATGCGTTTTCAAGTTTTTTCCGATCTTCCACCGGGTGCAGGTCAAATATTCTCAACCCCGCTTGTTTGACATTTTTATCCTGTGCATATTCTGATAAAGGGCGATTGGCATCAATAATCTCGCCATCCTCATTGATTATCAATAACATTTGGTTCAGTGATTTGAACAATGTAAATAGATCATTTTCCTGCTGGAGGATTTGAGATTTTAAATTTATTCGAACTAGATAATTCTCTAGTTGCTGGAAAATGGATAATAACTGGTCTTTAACTTCATCGGGTGGTGAACTAAATTCCGTGCTGCCGAGGATGAGAGAGGCAATCGGTTGATCATTAAATTGTATATGTAAAACAGCCAGACTCTTGATAGAAGAAGGGAGATTTATTGAACATCCAACTAATTCAGGCGAATTTGATGAATAAAATTCGATGCCAGGTGTATAGAGTAAACCGCCCAAAGCAGAATCAGGGATTACCCTCTTTGGGAATTTAATTGCAATGTTTTCTTTAAAATGGTTATGTTGAAGAACCAGAGACTCTTTACTGGATTCATACATATATCGGGTGTACAACGAAAAAGCAGAAAGCGACTTGAGCATGTCATCAAGTTTTTCAACACAGGCCATACTACCGTCCGATTCATTTAGTAGTAACGCCAGATCCCTCTGCACCAGGATCGTTTCTTCATGTCTTTTCAGGTTGGTAATATCCCGGCCATCTGCTTGAATTTCGATTATTTGTTTGCTCTCGTCAGTGATCGGAGTTCCCACCCATTGGATCCAACGATGAGTACCGTTATTCAGGTAAGTGTATTCATCCAGCACCAGTCGCCGGGGAGATGCGATAATCTTTTTTATTGTTTCATGTAAATTTGGCAGGAGCCTTGACGAAAATACTGTAGAAATATTTCTCCCCATAAGTTTTTGAAGCGAAATACCTGTAATGTCACAAAAGGCTTGATTCGTGTAAGTAATTTCCCCTTTTGAATTAAATCGAACGATGTACTCTTCTTGATTTTTTAATATAGATTTATACAAATCCATTCCACCTGATTCCTGATACTTTGCTGCAGGTAAAACGGAAATAGGCTCATCGTTTTTAGGGTTGCGAATATTTTCTTTGTTCATCTCTTTGGTGGTTTTAAAAATGGATCTTTAAGGGCATTGAGAACCAGATTGAAAGGTATTGATCTCCTTAATAGATTGTTGTTTTTTATAACCAATGAGTATAATTTTACCTATAAAGTCAAAACGAAACATTAATATCCATTTATCCACATAGGATTTTTACACAGAATTAATCAAATTCGAACTTTTCGGGGTGCCGTTTGAATTATTCCGGTTCGGATATTTAAGTCATACGGATAAATCCATTGGAAGTACATCAATGCAATTGTTTTTATATACCCGAAACCAGTAAAACATTCTTTTTACCACCTGTATTTTCTATAACCAGTATCCATTTAAAACGGTTAGGTGTGAAGCATAAATAATTGTTTCTAGAAAAAATCACTATAAAAAATGGCAAAACGAATTATTTCTTGAAATAACTCCATCTTCTATCCGGAGGAAAAATGGATAAATCTCTGAAGTGGTACAACCTGATTTCCTTGAATATTTACTGGTTGGGCATCAATATCACTACGAATATCCTGCCTGTGTTGTTACCCGCATTGGTTTTAATGTTCATGCCGGAGAATCAAAAAAGTACTGCCCTGGCTGATATTCGGGTCATCGGATTGGTGGTGGCTATGTTGATCCAACCCATTGCCGGAATGTTCAGTGACCGCAACACTTCGCGATGGGGAAGACGGCGTCCGTATATTTTGGTAAGCGCGGTGTTCAGCATTATATGTTTATTCCTGATCGGATTGAGCCCGATGTTCTTAAAATCTTCAGCGGACAGTTTCTTTATGCCTGCTTTTGGATTCACCACAGCCTATGCTGTTTTATTGCTCGGCATTATCCTGATGCAATTTTCATCGAACCTTGGGCAAGGGGCTACCCAGGGGCTAATCCCTGACCTTGTCTCGAGCAAACAACGCGGCATGGCCGCTGGTTTTAAATCCCTGATGGAGATTTTGCCCATGGCTCTGGTTTTTTTTGTGGGCAAATTCATTGATAATGGACAGATCTGGTTGGTCGTCAGCATTATGATGGCTGGTTTTCTTGCCACTGCTCTGGTGACCATCTTCACCGTGCACGAAACGCCGATCAGCGAAAAACCCGCTTCCGGACTGGGAAAAGGTACACTGAGGCTATTTGCGCTGACGGTAATTTTCTTCGTGACCACCCGGATTGCCATGTGGGCGATCAGCGCAGCCGGTAATATTTTGGCGGCCTATTCACTTTCGCCAGTCCTCTACATTATCCTCATTGGTGTGATTGGTTTGATCTGCATGGCGGGTTCTGTCTTTATCGGTGTTTTTTTGGGAGCGTCAGTGGGCATTGGCAAAGAATGGTCCAGCCAAAAGTCATTCATTTGGTGGATTGTGAACCGCTTGCTGATCCTGGCAGCGATCACGGGGGTACGTGATTTTGCTCAATATTATCTTCGTGATGTGCTCAAAGTGACCAACCCGGCCAGCGCGAATACAAAACTATTACTGGCGATCGCCGCATTTCTGGTACCGGCCACCCTGGTGGGAGGAAAGCTCGGCGACCGCTTTGGACGCAAACGCATGCTGCTGATTTCGGCAGCAATGAGTGCAGCCGGTATCGTGCTGCTGCTCACTTCAACAACCATGACGTTGGTCTATTTGTCTGGCAGCATTATTGGCCTGGGGTACGGTTTCTTCATGGCTTGCTCATGGGCTTTGGGGACCGAGTTGGTTCCGGAAAAAGAATCGGGTAAATATCTGGGCATTTCGAATCTGGCAGGTGCCGGCGCCGGGATTGTGGGTACTGGTATCGGCGGCCCGATGGCAGATTCTTTCAATGCCATCACACCAGGATTGGGATATCTGGTCATCTATGGAATTTATGCGGGATTGGTCTTGATCTCTGCGGTTGTGTTGGTTAAAGTAAAAGATACCGGGAAAAAAATTACCCCGGGAACGGAAGTTGGGCAGATCTAGTACTCCGTCCAATATGAAAGTGTGATTTCAATATCGTATTTTCACTTTACATTTTTGCAAATGATTTATAAGAATAACGTTGGACGGGGTACTAGTAATTGATTTTTATCAGAACTTTCGTATGATTCAGGATCTGAGATGACTCAAAAAATCCATCTGATTTTTAAAACGCATCTAGACGTTGGTTTTACTGATTACGCGGCAGTGGTATTAAATAATTATTATAAGAACTACATCCCGGCAGCCCTGCGTGTGGCTCGGGAAATGCGTGAATCAGACCGTCCGGAACGGTTTATTTGGACGACGGGTTCTTTTTTGATCTATGAATACCTGGAGCAGGGTAACCCGGCTGAACGCAAACAAATGGAGGATGCCATCCTTGCAGGAGAGATCGCCTGGCACGCTTTGCCCTTTACTACACATACTGAGCTGATGGACACCGACCTCTTCCGCTTTGGCCTTTCGCTCTCTGCTGAACTGGATCAACGCTTTAGAAAACATACCATTGCTGCCAAGATGACGGATGTACCCGGTCATACCCGCGGAATCATTCCATTGTTGGCAGAAGCCGGGGTTCAGTTCTTGCACATTGGTGTGAACCCGGGGTCAACCGTACCGGGAGTTCCGCCGCTGTTTCGCTGGCAAGATCCGCAGGGAGCAGAGATCATTGTGATGTACGAGAGCGGTTACGGCAGTACTTTTACCATTGAGGGTATTGAAGATTCGCTGGCCTTTGGCCATACCGGCGATAATCTTGGCCCGCAGTCCACCGGGCAGGTCTTGGATGTTTACGCGGATGTGCGCAAGAAATTCCCCACAGCGGAGGTTTTCGCTTCAACACTCGATAACTTTGCGGCCAGACTCTCTTTAATACGCACCTCCTTGCCGGTGGTCAACCAGGAGATCGGGGACACCTGGATACACGGGGTGGGCAGTGACCCGATCAAAGTGAGCCGCTTTAAAGAGTTGAGTAGTTTGCGCGCTGCCTGGCTGCAGCAACAGCCAGCGCTGAGCCGGGAGAAACGTTTTAAGACCTTTAGCCGTCGTCTGCTGATGATCCCTGAACATACCTGGGGGACAGATGAAAAAACCTATCTCGGCGACCACGAGAATTACTCTGCAGAAGATTTTACGGCTGCCAGGGAAAAACCTAATTTTCAAAAGTTCCAGAGTTCCTGGGTGGAAAAACGTGCGTATCCGCAAGAAGCAGTCAACGCACTGGAAGATTTGCCACAGGCGGCGGAGGCGTTGCAGCATTTACAGGCGATCCGCCCGCAAGAACTTGATCTTTCAACCTGGAAACCTCTAAAAGACCCCGAAGAGTTAAAACGGTCGGCGGGGCTTGGTTTACGCTTTGAAGCGGAAACCGGCGCGCTTATTTCGCTTCAATCTGAAACAAACCGGCAGGATTGGGCGGCAGATGATCATCCCCTGGCCTGGCTGCGTTATCAGACCTTTTCTGCTGAGGATTATGAACGTTTTTTCAATCAATACATCATTCCAGTTGAGCGCAAAAGCGGCTGGGCCAGAGAGGATTTTACCAAGCCTGGATTGGAACTGGCTGGGCCGGTCTCTCGATTCTGGCAGCCCAGGGTGAATGAGCGTTTTTACAGACAAAACAACGGGGATTTGAGTTTTCTGTTCCACCTGGCGGCTGAACCGGAAAGCGCTCAAACTTACGGCTGCCCGCGTGATTTTTGGCTGCAATACCGCTGCAATTCCAATCGTCCCAGCATCGAGGTTGAATTACAATGGTTCCACAAAAAAGCCTGCCGAATGCCAGAAGCGATTTGGCTTACATTTTTGCCGCAGTTGACCGGCAAAGAAGATTGGCGCATTGAGAAAATGGGCCAGGAGATCTCCCCTCAGGAAGTGGTGCCTTTTGGCAATCGTCATTTGCATGCTTCGGGGAAGTATGTACTTTGGCGCAATGAGAGCACCAGCCTGAAAATTCGATCACTGGATGCGCCGCTGGTAGCTCCCGGTAAACCCTCGCTGTTGGATTTTAATAATGATCAACCGCAGCTCACGGATGGAATGCATTTCAACCTGTTGAATAATTTATGGGGAACGAATTTCCCTATGTGGTTTGAAGAGGATTGCCGGTTCAGGTTTGAAATATCGTTAGCGCCAACAACATTCAGAAAATAGCCAGACTTGTTGCAACCGAAATCGGAAACATTCGTATACAAAGTAAGTAAGAAAATATGTTTGTGAGGTAAATATGGAAAATCCGAGACATCATCGCCATTCTTTATTTTGGCCAACTCTGTTAGTGGGTGTTGGTTTGATCTGGCTGCTTGTCAACCTGGGCGTGATTGCCCCGATCAGCGTAAGCAGCATCCTTCAATTTTGGCCGATCTTGCTGATCGTGTTTGGATTGGATATTTTATTTAGTCGTAGTTATGCCTGGGTTGGGAACATGGTGGGAATTCTGGCAGTGGGTGGACTAGTGGCTTATCTTATCCTGACTCCCCATGCCGCTGCCCAAATCTCTTCGCAGAGCCAGCAAGAGAATTTCACTGTGCCTCTGGAAGAAACCAGTTCCGTCACCTACAATCTGGAAACAGCATCTGAGCCTGTAGCAATTTATTCACTGGATGCCATTTCCGAAAAATTGATTGACGCGAACATCACTCACGTCGGAAAGATCAATTTTAGCGCTGTCGGGACAACCAATAAAATGGTGAGCCTATCTGAAACAAGCGATCCATCAAATTGGTTCACCTGGGCATTGACGAGCACGGAAATGAAATGGAACGTGGGTCTGGCTGCGGGAATCCCTGCAGACATTAAGATCAATGGGGGCAGCGGCTCAATAAATGCGAACCTGGTTGGAATGAAACTGCAAACTTTAAGCGCAGATCTGGGTTCGGGATCATCTGTTTTTTCTTTTCCGCAATCAGATCAAGAGATTACCGCCAACGTGAACAGCGGCTCCGGATCAGTGGATATTAGCTTACCGGAAAAAACAGACATTACCTTAAGATTGCAAAGCGCCAGCGGGGCGTTAAATATTACCCTGCCAACTGGTTCCGCTGTGCAGGTCGAAGTAATGGACAGCGGTTCAGGCGGTTTAAGTTTGCCGGATTCGTTGAGCCTTATTTCTGGAGATAAAGATTCTGGAACCTGGCAAAGTGCTGGTTATGCTAAGGCGACTACAAAAATTGAAATTAAAATCTTAGACCGCGGATCTGGAAGTATTTCCATCAACTAAATAGCAGGAATTTACTGGTAAAGGATGCCCCTTGAAAGACATCCTTTATTATGGTCAAGGCGGGAAATATTAAAAAATTCTAATCTTTTGTTAAGCGATTCTTTATATCGTGAATGTAACATTTGAACAAGATAAATGAGATGTTTGAAAAATCTTTAACGGTATAAGTTTTCTTAAATCAAACATCCTAACTTTAGGAGGCATTAAATGAATAAAAGAATTACAGTGGTTTCATCACTAGTGGTCATTGCTGCTTTGTTGGTGAGTTGTGCCCCAGTTACCACCCAGGCAACGACGGCTACTCCAACTGTTGCGGCAACAAAAGCAACTGCAGTTGTCAACCTGACGACTGTGGCTGAGCAAGATGCATTTGAAAAGCTCTATGAGGTGGTCAATCCATCGGTAGTAGACGTCAGGGTAGTGGAAAATGCAACCTCAACCACTCAGGATACTCAATATTCTTTTCCGGATATTCCGGGATTTCCACAATTTGGCACTCCTCAGCAACAGCAAAACACTGCTCCAACCCAGGTGGAAGGGGCTGGTTTTATTTATGATTCAGCCGGCCACATCGTAACAAATAACCATGTGGTTGAAAATGCCAGCCGAATCGTGGTTACCTTCTCGGATGGTACTCAGGTGGATGCAAAGTTGATCGGTACTGATCCAGGTACAGATCTGGCAGTGATTCAGGTCTCTGGTGTGGATTCATCTTTAATCAAACCGATCACACTGGCAGATTCGACGCAATTAAAAGTTGGGCAGCTTGTTGCCGCCATTGGCAGTCCGTTCATGTTACAGGGCACAATGACGACAGGCATTATCTCCGCGCTGGGTCGGACGATGCTGAATACCAACGGCAGTTCTTCACAGACCCAATCTTCTACTGCTACTACGGCATATTACAGCATTCCCGATATGATCCAGACGGATGCAGCCATTAATCACGGCAACTCTGGCGGCCCATTAGTTGATATAAACGGGCAGGTAGTTGGCGTGAACACAGCCATTGAATCCACCAGTGATAGTAATGCCGGAATTGGCTACGCCATTCCAAGTGCAGTCATCAAAATGGTAGCTACTGGTTTGATCAGTACAGGGAAAGTGGAACATACCTATCTGGGTATCAATCCAGCAGAAATGACCCCTGACCTGGCGACAGCCATGAATTTACCAACCAACACACGCGGTATTCTCATTCAGGCAGCCAGCGCTACCGGCCCGGCTGGAAAAGCTGGCCTAAAAGGCAGCTCCAAGGAAGCAACGATTGACGGTGTTTCCACAAAGGTTGGCGGTGATATTATCACCAGCATTGATGGTCAATCGCTCAAAACTTACAATCAGTTGGTCTCCTACCTGCTCCTGAGCACGAAAGCCGGGCAAGAAGTGACCCTGGGCATTATTCGCGACGGGAAAGCCACGACCGTGAAAGTAACCCTTGAGGCCAGACCTGCAAGTTCTTAAAATTAACTTTTTACCAATGCAAGAGATAATTTAAAGATCAGACCCCTGATTCCATTTTTTTTCGAATCGGGGGTCTTTTATCAAGTTAATTTCGAGGTGCAGCGTTCAGGTAATCAGCGATCATGCGGTCGCAAAGTTGGTTAAAAGCCGGATCCACGACTTGTCTCGATTTATCGTCCAGGTACCAATTGGCGATCTCGACAGCCCCGCGGGCGAAGGGGGTGACGGCGCAAAAATCCGGTACCAGACGTTTTATCTTGCTGTTGTCAAAAATTACGCTGTAGGCTTTGTCTCCCAGCAGTCCGGCTCCCCATTCGGGGTCATACTGGGCGATGCGCTCAGAGGGAATATGAACTAGTTTAGCGGTGACACCGACAGCTTTGGCAAAGTACTCAAAGATCTGGTTCCAGGTGATCGATTCATCCGAAGTGATGTGAATGGCTTCACCAATGGTATGCGGGTTGCCCAGCAATCCGACGAAGCCTTTGGCAAAATCACGATGGTGGGTGAGGGTCCACAAAGAAGTTCCGTCTCCATGCACAATGACCGGTTTTCCCTTAATCATGCGGTCAATTACCGTCCATCCACCCTGCATGGGCAGGAGCGTTTTGTCATAAGTGTGGGACGGCCGCACGATGGTGATGGGGAATTGCTGCTGCCGGTATGCCTGCAGCAAGCGTTCTTCGCAGGCGATCTTATTGCGTGAGTAATCCCAAAACGGGTTTTCGAGGACAGTGGATTCGGTAATGGGCAGGCTTGCCAGAGGTTTTTGATACGCAGAGGCTGAACTGATAAAAACATATTGATCGGTGCGACCTTTGAAGAGGCGCAGATCGGTCTCAATTTGATCGGGGGTATAGGTGACCCAATTCACCACCGAATCGAAGTGCTGGTTTCCAATTGCTTTTTGCACTGAATCGGGTTCGCGGATATCACCGTGCAGCACCTGTGCGCCGGCAGGGATTGGCCGACTGGATGTTCCGCGGTTGAGAAGGTAAAGGTCAATGCCCCGCTCCAAAGCGAATTGTGAGCAGGCTGAACTAATAATTCCGGTACCGCCAATGAATAATACTTTCATAGAATCCTCCAAAAAAGAGTCAATGACTAAGTTTACCCTTTTTTATCCCACAGAAATTAAAGAATTAAGGCGGATTATACAAGGACTGGTTTTCAAGTCTATCGAGTTTATAATGAAAGAGATTGAACGTGCCTGTTGAGGAAGAATGGCGATTCCCCTCGATGCCGAGGAAAGGAAAAAGGATAATGGATAACAATCAGAGTTATGATGATTTCTCACTGGATGAGCTGCTGCAATTAAATAAACGAACTATTTCCAAAGACGAGTTAAAAAAATATGAAGGTTACATGGCAGAAATATTCACAGCTTTTGGCATGGACACTCACACACCTTCGACAGTGGATACTCCGCGGCGTTTTATTGAAGCGCTTTACGAATCCACCAACGGATATGATGGTGATCCTAAATTGATTAAAGCCTTTCCCAAAGAGTGCCGCGGTGAACCAGATTGCCGCTTGAGCCAGGTGATCGAAGGACCGATCCATTTTCACTCGCTGTGCGAACACCATGTATTTCCGTTTTACGGTGAGGCCTATGTGGGCTATGTCGCCAACGAACGGATCCTGGGTATCTCGAAATTGACCCGCCTGGTGCGTTTGTACACCAAACGTTTTGCAGTGCAGGAACGCATTGGTTACCAAATTGCCGATACGTTGGAAGCATTGATGAGCCCACACGGAGTGGCAATATTTATCCGTGCCAAGCATATGTGCGTAGAGATGCGCGGTGTACGAGAGATCTCACCGGCCACGCGCACAACGGTTTTCCGCGGTGTGTATGCCGAAGACCCGGCGCTGAGGTCAGAATTCCTCAATGTCTGCGGCTTGAACAAACAAGTCGGCTAAAATAAAATGAAAAAGGATCCCGGGCTCAGATTTGAGTTCGGGATCCTTTTTTATCCACAAAAATTTCAGGTTGCGATCAACCCAGGTTCTAACCGCCGCAAATCTGAATCCATTCACATTGGTCCTGACCGAGCAAGCGCACGCTCTCGTCCGGTCCCCAGGTCCCGGGTTCGTAAATTGAGAGAGTAGGTGCACGAGAACTCTCCCAACCTTTTAAAATGGGGTCAAAGAGCTGCCAGCTCAATTCGGTCTGGTCAGCACGGGTAAAGAGCGAGGCTTCGCCGGTACTGACATCCAGCAACAGCCGTTCGTAAGCATCTGGCAAAGAGTTGGGACCGAATTCATCACGGTAATTGAAATCCATGTCCACTGAGCGTGTGTCCGCCTGAGTGCCGGGGACTTTAGCTTCGAAACGCAAATGAATGCTTTCGTTCGGCTGCAAACACATCGTCAGCAGATTGGATGAGGCATTGAAATCATTTTGCATGGGGAAGATGCGGTGCGGCACAGTTTTGAATTGAATGACAATTTCACTTACTTTTTGTGCCATCTTTTTGCCGGAGCGCAGGTAGAAGGGAACTCCCTGCCAGCGCCAATTATCAATAAAAAAGCGCATCGCTGCATAGGTGGCCGTTTGTGAATCCGGAACGACGTTGGGTTCGGCGGTATAACCGCGGTATTGCCCGCGCACGGTATGCTGGTCGACTTCGTTGGCAAGGATAGGGCGGATGGCGCTGATCACTTTCAGTTTTTCGTCCCGCAGGGCATCCGCTTTATATGAGCTGGTCGGTTCCATAGCTACCAGGGTAAGCAATTGCAGCAAATGGTTTTGGAACATATCACGTACAATCCCGGCTTTATCGTAATACTTGCCGCGGGTCTCCACCCCTACCGTCTCAGCCACAGTGATTTGCACACTGTCGATGTAGTTGCGGTTCCAAATCGGTTCAAAAATGGTATTGGCAAAACGTGCCACCAGAATATTTTGTACAGTCTCTTTACCCAGGTAATGATCGATGCGGTAGACCTGGTGTTCATCGAGCACTTCATGGATGCTCTGGTTGAGAGCGCGGGCGGATTGCAGGTCGCTGCCAAAAGGTTTTTCGATGACCACCCGACGCCAGCCGTTCTCTTCTTTGAGCTGATCGGTATTTGCCAATCCAGTGATAATTTCGAGAAAATACTCAGGCGGGGTGGCCAGATAATAGATGTGATTACTGCCAGGGATCTCCATTTCAGCCAGTTTTGCTTGGATGAATTGGTAGGTTTCAGGCTTGTTAAAGTCGCCCGAATAATAGGTGAGATGTGAAGCGAAGAGATTCCATTCTTCATCACCAGCTTTCACGTCGGAAAGTTCCAATAAACTTTCGTGGGAGATGCGGCGAAATTCTTCGTGACTCCAACTCCGACCGGCAATACCAATGATCTGGAAATCGGCGGCCAGACGTTTTTTGCAAAATAGATTGAAAAGGGAGGGAATCAGTTTTCTTCTGGAGAGGTCACCAGAGGCCCCAAAAATGATATACGTTGTCGAATCTACCATAATTTCTCCTGATGGCTTAATTGTATTGCAAAATCATCAAAATTGGATAAGAATTGTAAAGAATTCGGAAGAAAAATGCTGGGAACAATCGGTTCTCAGGCTATAATTCAAGCAATAAAATGAATCGTTTCAGGGTAAAACCCCTGATGGAGGAAAATATGGAACTGGCAATGATCGGATTGGGAAAAATGGGCGGGAACATGGTCGTGCGCCTGGTCAAAGGTGGGCACCGCGTTGTCGCATTTGATGTGAGCCCTGAGGCGGTGAAGAAGAGCGCTGAACTGGGTGCTGAAGGGGTAAATTCCTTGAACGAAGCCGTAAAAAAGCTGAAAGCCCCGCGCATCTTTTGGGTCATGGTTCCATCTGGCGAAGTAACTGAAATGACGATTCGCGAGATTGCCAAACTGGCAGCGCCGGGTGATGTGATCATTGACGGCGGCAATTCCTATTATAAAGACTCGGTTCGGCGGGCTGCCGAACTGAAGGTTCAGGGCATCAATTTTGTAGATGCGGGCACCAGCGGCGGGGTTTGGGGGGTGAAAGAAGGATACAGCCTGATGGTTGGTGGAGATGAAAAAGTAGTGGCGGGGTTATCTCCCATATTTCAGACTTTGGCACCGGCTGCGGATAAGGGTTGGGGCCGAGTCGGTCCGGCAGGCGCCGGACACTTCACCAAGATGGTACACAACGGTATCGAATACGGCTTAATGCAGGCTTATGCCGAAGGTTTTGAAATTATGCACGCGAAAAAAGAATTTGATCTGGATCTGCATCAAATTTCAGAGATCTGGCGTTATGGTAGTGTGGTGCGCTCGTGGTTGTTGGATTTGACTGCTGGAGTGTTGGAACAAGATGCCACCCTGGACGATTTGGAAGCCTATGTGCCCGATTCTGGGGAAGGTCGTTGGACCGTGGCTGAAGCGATCGATCTGAATGTATCTGCCCCCATCATCACACTTTCTTTACAACAGCGCATTCGCTCACGGCAGGCAGCTCCATTTTCGGATAAACTTCTATCTGCCATGCGCAATGCCTTTGGCGGCCATGCAGTGAAAAAAACGAAGTAAGACCGGGGTCAAAGGAGCATTTTGATGCGTTTGTGCTGATTCAATTCAGCGCACAGGGCATCTACCTGGGCACGGGTTTGAGCTAAAAACTCGATGGAAATCGAGCGGTACTTTTTTTCACTGCTCAGGCGGCTGATAATATTTTCTTCCAGTAAATCGGGAACATGGCGGCGGACAATCTCCAGCACGAACGGCTCAAAATCCACGTCCTCTTCGCCAATGATGCGCAGCGGAAAAACAACCGGAAACTCTAATTGTGGTTCTTTGGGACCATCTGCCATAATTTACCTCTGGTTGATTATTATAACCCAGGCATTTTAAATTATTTCTCTGGCAATTAAGGACGATGACCATGAAGCAAATTCCCCAGATCGTTGACGCGCGCGCGATGCAGCAGCCTCAAGCGCTCAAAGACTTGAGCGCTTATTATGAGAGTTCAATGGGGAAGTCCCTGCTCGAGCGAATTCCTCTGGGCGAAAAGATCCTGTTTTCAGGTGAGGGGGCAGATTATTATATTGCCTGCATGGCCGCAGCGCAGTGCTGCCGGTTTGGCCTTGATGCACGATCTGTTGGCTCCAGGGAGCTGATTGCGTGGCCAGAGGCTTTGTTGGCCCAATTCTCCTGCGTGAGCATCATTTCAGCATCCGGGTCAAATTCAGAAATTGCCCCATTGCTGAATAAATTGAATCCCGCTAAAGTAATTGCGTTGACGAACAACCCCGACAGCCTGCTGGCAAACAGGGCTGGCTTAACCCTGCCTCTTTGCGCGGGATTGGAAAATGGCTTCGGATTTAAATCACAGACAAACGCGTTGGTGTTAGCCTGGTTGATGAGCCGGAAGCTTTCAAACGTAATAGATGGAAGCGAAGCGGAACAGTTGAAACGCCTGTGCCAGCACATGCAAATTATGCTCGAAGGCAAAGCTGCGTTGTTTGAGCAGTGGCAAGCCTGTCTGGGGAATTCAGACCGCCTATTCTTCACCGGGGCTGGTTACCACGCGGTCACTGCCGAACAAGTTGCTGACTTTCTGATGGGATCGTCAGCAATTCGTTGCACGGCAGTCCGGTTGGGAAGCCTCAAACAATACTATGAAAAATTGGCGGGTGCGGGTCTTGCGGTGATCGTTTTTCAAGATGCGGGGAATGAAAATGATCCTGATCTGCAAATGATGCAGGAGCATGGGGTAACTGTGATTCGAGTAGAGGGCGGATTTCCCATGCTTCCCGGAGCACCTCTTCGACCGGCTGTCTCCATTGCTGCTGAATTGACCTCCCTGCTGGATATCCTTTCGGGGCAACTGCTTTCGGTTTTCCTGGCGAAGTAGCATTTTTAATTATAAATTTTGCAAAAAATATAGAGTGACCCGTTCGTTATTTTCCCCTCAGTTGTTTAATTCCCAATAGTTATCTATACTTAATGTAACCAATGCTTACATAGAGGATTCATTGAGTAAGAACCTAATTTGGCATGGATGATGAAAAACCAAAAAGGCATTATTGCAGATCCAAAAAACCGGGCTCGAAAGTCGATTATCTGGTTGGTCATTCTTTTTGCTTCTTTTTTTGTAGCAATGGTTGCTATAGGCGTCTGGTATTACCTGGCTCAGGAATACCAGATTAAAACCCAGAAACAAAATGAGCTTTCTGCGGTGGCTGAACTAAAGGTACAAGATATCGTTGACTGGAGAAATGAACGGTTCAACGATGGTTTGAATATTACCGGTAATCCGCTTATTTCTCAAAGCGTGCAGGCGTATCTTCTTGACCCACAAAATGCGGAATTGAAACAGCAAAATATTTCCTGGTTGGCAAACATCCGCTCAACTTATTCATACAGCACCTTTTTCCTTCTGGACACAAATGGTGAAATCCTCATCCGGGATAACACTCATCCGGAATCAATTGGGTCTGAAGAAGTTTCGTTTACCAAACAAGCCGCGCAATCTCAACGAGTGATGCTCTCAGATCTGCATTTTACTTCCGCCGGTACCGCGATTCGAATGGATTTGATCATACCGTTACTGGATTCTTCTCAACATACCATTGCGGTTGTTGTGCTGCCGATCGATCCCTACTTGTACCTGTATCCATTGATTCGAGCCTGGCCAATTCCCAGCCAAAGTGCCGAAACTTTGCTGATTGAGAAACAGGGAAGTAATGGTGTTTATTTAAATCCACTCAAATTTGGAGCAAATTCAGCGCTGAGCCGCCATTTTATGTTGAATTCGCCTGATCTACCCGCTGCAAAGGAATTGAGAGGTGAGACGAGCCCGTTTGAGGGAAAAGACTACCGCGGCGTGGCTGTTGTTGCAGTTGGCGCTCCAGTGCCAAACACTGACTGGCATATGATCTCTAAAGTGGATAATTCTGAGATATATGCTGATGTACGCCGTCAAAGCCAAACCGTTGCGATTGTGCTCGGCCTGACATTAATATTGGATCTTCTTACTGCATATTATGTGATCAGGCGGCAGCGGTTGAAATTACTTAATGAAATCCTGAAAAGGGAATTGGAGCAGCAAAAATTAAAACAACGCTACGACCTGCTTTTTGAAAACAGCAACGATATTGTGATGGTGGTCGATGAAATGGGGAAGATAAGTGCCGTGAATGACCGCGCAATTCAAACCTACGGGTATTCGCGTGAAGAATTACTTCAGGCGAATGTTAATTCGTTAAGACTTGAAACGAATCAAAATAAATTCAAAAAAAAGATGGCTGAAGCAAAACAAAAAGGGGGGGTGCGCTTTGATCTGGTTGAAAAAAGAAGGGATGGGACTACATTCCCTGTGGAAGTGAGTGCGCGTTATTTTGAATTAGATCAAAAAGGCTTTTTCCTGGATATTGTCCGGGATATCAGTGAGCGCAAGATTTATGAGAATAAGATCGTCGTTAGCGAAGCCAGATATCGCAGTTTGATCGAACATACTTCTGATGCGATCTTCCTGGCCGATTCAACCGGCCGTTTTCTGGATGTGAATGAGCAGGGCTGTCGGATGGCAGGATACTTATTGGATGAGATCTTAAAATTGACCGTGGATGATCTTGTCGAACCAGAAGATCTACGGGTAAAACCTTTGCGGATCAGGAAATTAGCCAGCCATACTGATAATGTACTCATCTCTGAACGTAATCTGATTCGGAAAGACGGCAGCCGTTTCCCGGCAGAGATCATAGCTTACGGCTTGCCGGAGGGTCACATGCAGGGGGTCGTGCGGGATATCACCGAACGAGTAAAGCACCGCAAAGAACTGGAAGATGCAGCCGAAAAGTACCGCCAACTATTTAACTCCAACCCTGTACCCCTGTATGTTTACGATCTGGAAACACTCAATTTTTTGGCTGTCAATGATGCTGCACTAAGATATTACGAGTATAGTCGCGAAGAATTTTTAAAGATGAGACTGCCTGCTATTCAGAGTGAGCAGACTATACCCGATCAGAAAGAGGGAATTCAATTACCTGGCGAATACATTTCTTGCCCTTGGAAGCATATAAAAAAGAGTGGCGAAAAAATTGATGTGGAGATCACCTCTCATTCCCTTTCTTTCAATGAACGCCTGTCTAGGCTCGAAATTGCTGTGGACGTGACTGAAAAATTGCACATTGAAAATGAATTAAAAGAGAATTTGGGCGCGCTTAAAAGTCTGATCGATACTTCTCCTCTTGGAATTGTTACTACTGATATGGATGGGAACATAACCTTGTGGAGTAAGCAAGCTGAGGCGATCTTTGGTTGGAAAGAAGAAGAATTGCTTGGCAAACCATACCCGCTGATCCCAGAATCGAGCGCTGAAAATGTTCAAGCGATTATTGAGAAAAATGTCTCACAAGATGAAGGACGTCATTATGAAGCCGAGAGAAAACGAAAGAACGGAAGCTTGATCACTATTGAAATCGATGTGGCTCCTATCCACGATTACCGGAATCAAGTTAAAGGAATGTTAGCCCTATTTTCTGATGTTACTGAAATCAAAGCAATTGAATTGGCAAACCAAAAAATATCGGAAGAAAGAAATCAATTATTCAATCGGTTAAATTTGCAATTTAATCGTATGCCAATTGGTTTTATCCTGACCGATGAAAATCTGACTGTTCTGGATTGGAATCCGTCGGCTGAAAGGATCTTTGGGTATTCACGAGAAGAAATGATCGGCAAAAGCGAATATGATACGATCATTCCTGCAAATGCCGCCCAGGTAGTGAAGTCTATTATCGATAAAGTGGGTAAAGAAAATAGGACAGAAATTTCTACCAACGAGAACTTGACAAAGGACGGCCGCCTGATCATGGTGGAATGGCATAATACTTCACTTCTGGATGAATCCGGGAATTTTGTCGCCTTAATGGATATGGCGATCGATGTGACCGAGAAAGTGACGGCCGAACGGAAGCTGCGGGAATCCGAAGAAAAACTGAGAACCGTCTTCGACTCCAACCTGGTGGGTATCGATTTTGCCGATATCAGCGGCAAAATTCTATCAGCGAACGATGAACTGCTGCATATTCTTGGATATAACCGTGAGGAGCTTGAAGCCGGGTTGATCCGTTGGGACAAAATTACCCCTGAGGAATTTCTACCGCTGGATGAGGCTGCCATCAAGCAAGCCCAGGAGAACGGTGTTTGCACGCCTTATGAAAAACAATATATTCGTAAAAATGGCACACGGGTTTGGGTGCTCATTGGTTTTGCCATGATCGGCGAAAGCGGAGAATTAACCAGTGGTTTTGTTCTGGATATTTCGGAACGGAAACAAACCGAACAGTCACTCATTGAAAGTGAAGCCAATTACCGCGGATTATTCACCCATATGCTGAATGGAATGGCTTTCTGCAAAATGCTTTATGAAAATGGCAAACCGGTTGATTTCATTTATCTAAAAACAAATGAAGCCTTCGAAAAGATCACTGGTTTGAAAAATGTGGAAAATAAAAATGTAAGCGAATTGATCCCTGGAATTCAAAAAGAGAATCCAGAGATTTTCGAGATCTACGGCCGGGTTGCTAAAAGCGGCATTCCAGATAAATTTGAAACATATGTACCCGGTTTGGATGTTACCTTTTCTGTTTTTGTTTACAGCCCAAAGCCGGAGTATTTTGTGGCATTGTTTGAAGATGTTTCCGAACAAAGACGCATAGAAAAAGAAATTCAAAGGAAACAAGAATTACTCAATATGACCGGCCGTGTTGGGAAAATTGGTGGTTGGGAAATTGATGTTGTGAAGGGTACTTCTACCTGGAACGAAGAAGTAGCCCGAATTCACGACCTGGATCCCGAGGTACAGCCGTCGGTGGAATTCGGATTGAATTTTTATTCCCCCGAATCGCGGCCGTTGATTGAACATGCCTTGAAAGAGGCCATCGAACATGCCAAACCTTATGATCTTGAACTTGAGATCATGTCTGCCAAGGGTGTTCATAAGTTGATTCGTACCGCAGGTCAGCCGGAGGTTGTGGACGGCAAAGTTATTTGGGTAAGAGGCATTATGCAAGACATCACTGAACTCAAGCGAGCAGAGGCAGAGATCAGGAAATTGAACGATGAACTGGAAGAGAGAGTAAGGGATCGAACTGCCGAGTTAATAGAAGCCAATCAGGAGCTGGAATCGTTCTCATATTCCGTTTCACATGATTTACGTGCTCCGATCCGGGCGATCGATGGTTTTGCCCAAATTATCGTGGATGATTTTTCGAAAGATGTGAACCCTGAAATTTTACGCTATATAGATATCATACGTCTCAATACTAAAAATATGGGGAACCTGGTAGACGACCTGCTGGCATTTTCCAGGTTAGGGCGTCAATCGTTGCAAAAGCAAACGGTTAATACCCAGAAGTTAGTGGAAGAGATCATCGATGAAGTAAAGTTTGGGTTGAAGAACAGAAAAATTGAATTCAAGATTGGAAATTTACCTGATTGCGAGGCAGATCTCAATCTTTTACGCCAGGTTTTCATTAATTTAATTTCAAATGCAGTGAAATTTACCCGTGAATGTAAAGTTGCACAGGTTGAAATTGGCAGTACTGCGTTGACTCCGCCTGGAGCAAATGACCTGGCAAAGTACACTAAATATTGCTATTATGTAAAAGATAACGGAGTTGGCTTTGATATGCGTTATTACGATAAGCTTTTTGGTGTATTTCAGCGACTGCATAAATCTGAAGACTACGAAGGTACAGGTGTAGGGCTGGCCATAGTTAAGCGAGTCATCGAAAAACATGAAGGCTCTGTTTGGGCCGAATCCAAATTAAATGTTGGTACAACTTTCTATTTTGTGCTCGGGGAAAAGGATAAAAAATGACAAACCAAATTGAGATTTTGTACGTTGAAGACAATCCCAGCGACATAGAATTAACTTTGCATGCATTCAAAAAAAATCATCTGGCAAATAATATTCTCATTGCCAGGGATGGCGAAGAGGCACTGGATTTGCTCTTTGGAAAAGACCGAAGCGGGGATGGAAGCCTTGCAAATACTCCTAGGGTGATCTTATTGGACCTCAAGCTTCCCAAAGTGGATGGGCTTGAAGTATTGAAGACAATAAAATCAGATGAACGTACGAAAACAATACCGGTAGTGGTGTTGACCTCTTCACGGGAAGAAAAAGACATTATAGAAAGCTATCGATTAGGGGTAAACAGTTATATCGTAAAGCCCGTGGATTTTGAAAAATTTATGGAAGCTGTCAAGACTTTTGGGCTTTACTGGCTGCTGGTTAACCAACCTCCATCACACTAAAAAAGTACTGTCCATGTGACGAAACACGGCATTCACAAGAAAGCTTGACAAACGACAAAATAATTGTCATCGCGAGCCTTGGGCGTTCTTCCCAAGGCGTGGCGATCTCAGCCCGGGGAGAGGCGCACAAATATAGTTAGGAAAATGACAACATGTTTCATTCTCGTGAATGCCGTGTGTGACGAACGGTTTCCAATTCACCCCGTAGACAAACCAGTTATAATTGTGAGTTGGAATTAAAAAATGGAATCAATCAGAGAACTCTTTCGCATTGGGCATGGACCTTCCAGCAGTCACACGATGGGGCCGCGGTATGCTGCTGAACAATTCCGGGCACGAACACCCTCAGCGGTTGGTTACAGGGTGACCCTTTTTGGCAGCCTGGCAGCTACCGGACGTGGCCATCTGACAGATGCGGCCGTGCGCAGTGCCTTGGCTCCATTTGAAGTGGAATTTATTTGGAAACCTGAAGATGAACTGCCAATGCATCCCAACGGCATGATCTTTGAAGCTGTGGATGCGGCGGGGCAGGTTCTGGAAAAGTGGCAGGGATACAGCATTGGCGGGGGAGCGATCCTGGCGGAAGGCGAGTATTCAGGGAAAAATCAAGTCTATAGCCTCTCTTCCATGCAAGATATCCTCCATCAATGCACACAAAACGGCAAGACTTTTTGGGAATATGTGGAAGATAATGAAGGCAAAGAGATTTGGGGCTTCTTGGCCCAGATTTTAAAAGTGATGCACTCCGCCATTGATCGCGGATTGAACACCGAAGGGGTTTTACCGGGCGGGTTGGGGTTGGCCCGCCGTGCCTGGACCATCTACCGCAAGATCCAAATGACCGGTGGCCAGTTGAAAAAGGAAGGTTATTTGCCGGCTTATGCACTGGCCGTTGCAGAAGAAAACGCGGTGGGAGGAGAAATTGTCACCGCGCCAACCTGCGGTTCGGCCGGGGTTTTACCGGCAGTACTGCGCCACATCGAAGATACGCTTCCCACTCCTGATCGTGATTTGCTGCATGCATTGGCTACCGCCGGGCTGATCGGTACCCTGATCAAATTCAATGCCTCTATCTCTGGAGCCGAAGTGGGCTGCCAGGGAGAGATCGGCTCAGCCTGTGCCATGGCAGCAGCGGCGGCCACTCAATTGATGGGCGGCTCCATCCGCCAGATCGAATACGCGGCCGAGATGGGCATGGAGCACCACCTTGGGCTAACCTGCGACCCGGTCAATGGGTTGGTGCAAATTCCCTGTATCGAACGCAATGCCTTTGCTGCCACCCGCGCCATTGATTGTGCCACCTTTGCCCTCTACTCAGATGGCAGCCACCGCATCTCATTCGACGAAGTGGTCAAGGTGATGGCCCGTACCGGGCGTGACTTGCCGCATGTTTACCGCGAGACTGCCGAAGGCGGACTGGCCATTGTCTACCGCTACCCGCCGGTAAAGAAATAGCCGAAATTGATTCATTTCAATTCTTAAAACCCGTTCCAGAACACAGGAACGGTCTTTTTTTGGTTAAAATCCTGAATTTGACTGGCTCACAGGTACAATAGGGATATGATAAGACCACCGCTTGAAACTTTGCTCGAAAAGACCCTGCTGGCTCGCCAGGGCATGCTTGACCCCGATCATCAGTCAGCACTGCGCCTGTTTACCGGCTTTTATGAAGGTGAACCGCGCCTGCTGGCAGACGTCTTTGCCAACACACTGCTGCTGACCGCTGCCTGCGACTCAGTCGAAGAGGCCAGCGGTTTGCTCGATGCGGCACAGCACTTCTACCTGGAGCATCTGCCCTGGTTAACCTGTGTCGTTCAAAAACAAAGGTTGGCAAATGACCCGGGTTTGAAACGCGGACGAACCAGTTTTGGTACAGAGGT
>Ga0182021_10001173_pt1 | contig 29702 bp, 26 predicted proteins | sample 612E3MmetaG_FD_120493 | JGI IMG/M metagenome (GOLD analysis project Ga0182021, IMG submission 120493) | Permafrost microbial communities from Stordalen Mire, Sweden - 612E3M metaG (Illumina Assembly) | ecosystem: Environmental > Terrestrial > Soil > Wetlands > Permafrost | place: Sweden... | reverse complement strand
TCAAACAGATCCTCAATTACCATTGAATATATTTCTTCAAGCGGTATACCTGCAGCTTCCGCCTGTTTGGGTACAATGCTTTCTCTGGTCATACCGGGAATTGTATTGATCTCGATAAAGCTGGGTTTATCTCCAATAACAATAAAGTCAACCCTTACAATACCTTTACAGCCAAGCAGATCGTAAATAGCTGAACTAAGACTCCTGACCTCCTCAATAATGCTTGCCGGCATATTTGCCGGGGTGACCTCATCTGATTTTCCGGGTGTATATTTTGCTTCGTAATCGAAAAATTCATTTTTGCTGATAATCTCGGTTACAGGAAGAATAATTGATTTGTTTTTCGATTTGACAACACCGCATGCAACTTCTCTTCCATCCATAAAAGCTTCAATGAGGACCTCTTTGCTCTCCTTAAATGCGATATCAATTGCCGGCAGCAACTCCTTAACCGTCTTAACTTTGGAAACTCCAAAACTCGATCCGCTGTCATTTGGTTTAACAAAACAAGGCAGTCCTATCTGATCGATAATGCTTTGAGCATCAGTTTTTTCACCTTTTCTTATCAGGATAGCTTTCGCCATTGGGATATTATATTCTTTCAGAAAGAGTTTACATGCCTGTTTATTAAAAGTAAGGGCTGAGCAGAATGCCCCGCAACTTGTGTACGGAATTGCCATCATGTCGAAATAACCCTGAAGCAGGCCGTTCTCTCCCGGGGTACCATGAATTGCAATGAATACTGCATCAAATTTTATTCTTAACTCACCCGTAACCAGAGTAAAATCATTTTTGTCAATATTATAACAAATGCCTTTCTGGTCCAGGCAATACCAGTTTGTTCCACGGATCATTATTATGTAGACTATATATCTGTATGATAGTATATTACGTACTTCATTAGCGCTCTTTACCGATATCTCAAACTCTGAGGAATCGCCACCTGCTACAATTGCAATAGTCTTCATCATAATATTTTATTAATTGACTATCGGCTATCATGAACAATAAACTACAAATCGCTTGAAAATCAATCATGTTTTGTTATAGATTGCCGACACTCATATGTTATTATTGAAAACAAATTTAATGAATAATACGAAACTTTGATTACAGAAAACCCTTAACAAAAGTTTAATATCCTGGCATTCAAATTTTGAAAAAACCACGAATTATGTACTACCTTTGTTTAAACTAAAAATAAAACATATGAAAAAAGGTTGTCTCATTTCAATTATTATAGTTGCTTTTCTGGCACTTGTTGTTATTGGATTTATATCCTGGGGGACAAAAGTTTACAATGGCATGGTCACAATGCAGGAAAGTGTTACCAGCCAGTGGGGTAATGTTGAAACACAGTACCAGCGCAGATCCGACCTCATCCCCAATTTCGTAAATACTGTTAAGGGCGCTGCAAATTTTGAACAGTCGACACTGACCCAGGTAATTGAAGCAAGGGCTAAGGCTACTTCAGTTACAATTGATCCGACAAAGATGACAGCTGAAAACCTTCAGCAGTTTCAGCAGGCTCAGGGACAGCTTAGCTCAGCTCTGTCAAGGTTGATGGTGGTTGTGGAAAAATATCCGGAGCTAAAAGCTACCCAGAACTTCAGAGACCTGCAGATTGAGCTTGAAGGAACCGAAAACAGGATTTCAGTTGAAAGAAGAAAGTTCAATGAGGTGGCATTGACTTACAATACTTATATCAAACGTTTTCCACAAAAATTTCTGTCAGGTATGTTTGGCTTCCAGGCAAAACCATATTTTGAAGCAGCTGAAGGCGCCGAAAAAGCGCCGGAAGTTAAATTTTAATCCACATTCATACATAGTCAATGAAAGCTTCATCGTTCTTCACCAGAGAACAACAAGACCTGATTCTTGCATCAGTCAAAGAGGCTGAAAAAGAGACATCAGGAGAGATAAGGGTTCATATTGAGACTTCATTTAAAGGGGAAGTACTCGACAGGGCAGCCTGGGTATTCGGGAAACTCGGGATGCATAAAACAGCTCTGCGAAACGGAGTTTTGTTTTATCTTGCTGTAAAAGACAGGAAATTTGCAATCATAGGTGATGCGGGGATAAATGCAAAAGTTCCTGCCGGTTTCTGGGATGAGATAAGTGAATTGCTCCGGAAGAATTTCAGGGAAGGAAAATTCACGGAAGGACTTTCTGAGGGAATCTTACTTGCAGGTCAGCAACTTAAGACTCATTTCCCTTACATGAAAGATGATATAAATGAACTGTCAGATGAGATTTCATTCGATAAAATTAAGGGAGAGTAATGAAAATGAGAAGAAAAAGTTTGTATGTGCTTAGCCTTGTGGTTCTTTTTTTTACAATAACAATCGATGGAGTTTTCTCGCAGAATATTCCTGACAGGCCGGTACCTCCGAGACTTGTTAATGATTTCGCAGGTCTTCTCAGTTCACAGGACGTCAGTTTGCTTGAACAACATCTGGTAGCTTTCAATGACTCAACATCAACCCAGATAGCAATCGTTATTGTTCCGTCAATAGAAGGATATGATATTTCAGATTATGCACAGCGTCTGGCAGATAAATGGGGAATTGGTCGGAAAGGTCTGAATAACGGTGTCTTAATTCTGGTTAAACCAAAGACCACTGATTCAAAAGGAGAGGTTTTCATAGCTCAGGGTTATGGTCTGGAAGGTGCAATTCCTGATATTACTTGTGGTGAGATAGTTGATAATGAGATACTTCCTGCTTTCAGGAAAGGAGACTATTTTGGCGGTCTTTCAAGTGCGGCTAACACCCTGATGGCATTAGCCAGAGGTGAGTTTACCGCTGCACAATACGGACAAAAGGCAAAGAAGAACGCCGGAAAAGGTGTACCGTTTGGACTAATTATTTTTGTAGTTTTCATTATTATAGCAATGATCTCCGGAAAATCCGGGAGATCGAATAATAAACATATTGGAACCGGCGGGTTACCATTCTGGTTATTGATGGGAATGATGGGTTCAGGCAGAGGATCCAATAGTGGGAGCTGGGGTGGTTTCTCAGGCGGCGGCGGCGGCGGAGGTGGTTTCGGTGGCTTCGGTGGTGGCAGTTTTGGCGGTGGAGGTGCCGGAGGTAGCTGGTAGCTCATAGCTGGTAGCTCATTGCTGGTAGCTTGATGAATATACTAAATTCTTTATCATGACAAGGAAGAAGATTTTGGTTTTAAAGAATTAATAATTTGGAGGAGAGCGATAGATTTTGCCAAACATTCCATTATTGCATTAGATACAATTACTTCTGACAGGAAGCATTTCAGAATTATTGAACAAACTGAAGCAGCCGCAACTTCTGTCGCAGTAAATATTGCTGAGGGGAAAGGACGGTATTCCAAAAAGGAATTTAAGCAGTTTTTATATATAGCACGTGGTTCAATTTATGAAACAATAACTTTTTTAAATGTAATGAAAGAGTTAAGCTGGCTTTCAGAAGAAGATGTTAATGAATTAGAAGATGAAGCTCTCACATTAAATAAAATGCTTAATTCATTGATCAATAAATTAAAAACGGATTAGCCATCGACTACGAGCTACGAGCCATGAGCCATGAGCCACGAGCCATGAGCCATTTTATACCGGTTCTCGTCCCGATATATATTTCCTCCATTTATCAATCACCTGCTTCATATCGTCAGGCAGTTCTGAATCGAATGAGAGTCTTTTCCCGGTGACCGGGTGGTTGAATGAGAGCGACTTTGCATGTAAAGCCTGCCTTGGAAGTATTTTAAAACAATTTCTGATAAATTGCTGGTATTTGGTAAATGTTGTTCCTTTAAGTATTTGATTTCCACCGTACTCCTCATCATTAAAGAGGGGATGTTTAATATAACTGAAATGTACCCTGATCTGATGAGTACGTCCGGTTTCAAGTTTACATTCAACAAGTGATATATAGCCAAGATCTTCTATTACCTTATAATGTGTGATAGCTGGTTTACCATCGTCGCCATCCTTGAAGACCTGCATAATCTTTCTGTCCTTAACACTTCTGCCGACATTTCCGCAGATTGTACCTTCCAATGGGTCAGGTGTCCCCCATACCAGCGCATTGTATCTGCGGTCGGTTGTACGGTCGAAAAACTGTTTTGAGAGCCTGTTCAGGGCAAATTCATTCTTTGCAATAACAAGAATTCCCGAAGTATTTTTATCTATCCTGTGAACGAGACCGGGTCTGTTTTCACCGGAATTAAAAAGAGGGAGATCCTTAAAGTGCCACATAAGTGCATTAACCAGTGTACCGGTATAATTTCCATAAGCCGGATGCACTACCATGCCAGGATCTTTGTTGACTACCAGAACATCATCGTCTTCGTAAATAATATTTAAAGGGATATTTTCCGGAATCAGATCAATTTCTCTCGGAGGATTTGGAAGGACGACCTGGACAATATCTCCGGGTTTGACCCTGTAATTGGGTTTAACCTGAATGTTGTTGACCAGAATATTTCCGGCATTTGCAGCATTCTGTATCCGTGTTCTCGATGTATTCTGAAGTCTGTCTGACAGGAATTTATCTATTCTCAGAAGAGATTGTCCGGGATCAGCTCTGAATCTGTAATGTTCAAAAAGGTCTTGCTGGTCAACTAAATCTTCTTCTGCCATTTAATATTACCTCGTTTTTATCAGCCGGTTATAACCTGTGACTTTACCTTTTGCAGTTGTGACAATAATATATGTACCCGCATGTAAGGCAGAGATATCAATTCTTTCACTGTATGGTACTTTTATCAGTTCGCGTCCATTCAGGTCAAGTACAGATACATATGATATTCCTTCCGATTGTAAATCTCCCGGACTGATATTCAGATAATCAGTTGCCGGGTTTGGCCATATGTTAATCTTGTTCAGATTGTTATAGTATATATCGTTTATTGAAGTAATCTTTATAGGGTTGCCTACTACAGGTCTTATCATAATGCTTCCCTGAACCTGCGATTGCTGCCATTCTCCATTCAACCAGAATAACTGTTTCCCTTTGTTGGGTGTGTTTACATCAAAACCTGCATTAAGAAAAGTCTCGGTGCGCTGTTTCCATCCGACATAAAAAACACTGTTAACCATAACTCCCTCAGGAATATAATAAGTATAAAAACCATTGATCGCAGTACCTTGTTCAACCATAACCTCTTCTTTGGTATAGAGGACATCCCCGGGAACTCCGTCTTTGTCGTCCCAGACCATCAGATCAAAAGCTCTCTTGTTTGCATTGAGATAGCTGTCATTGAAGCATATACTGACAGCTCTTAATGTATCCTGCATAAATGAAGTAAACCTGTAAGCACTCATTGCATTTCTCGAACCGAGTCCGTTTATTCCATAGCCACCTTCAGAAGTACCGTCATCAAATGCAAAATAATTATTGAATCTCTGATAATAAACTATTGTGTCATTTCCCTTTGGATCAAACTCATCGGTTTTCAGCGAACAGGTAATTTTGAACAGAGCTGAATCCTGGTTATCAGTGTTAAACGTATATATGAGGTTGGCATTATAATCTACAGTGGTCGTGGGACTGATATTTGTTGCACCTGCTGAGAAAGAGTATACTTGTGTGTTCTTATAGACATCCAGTATCTTGAAATCACGGGTTACATTCCTTGTAATGATGTCATTGTTACGGTACTGAACAGGTATTGATGAACCCATTTCCTGAAGATAAATCTGCCTGAATTGTTTCCATGGCATAGCCTCATGACTTTTAAGCAGAGAACGGAGCGGGCGTGTAAAAGCCACATCGGCAAAAACAGTATCGCCGGCATTTCTGTTTTTATCAAGCAGAACATAATCAATATTCCAGATATCACAATTGCCGACCATTGAAGGGTCGCTCAGGTTCGGACTGAGACTTGCATAATTAATGAAGCGGAACCGGAATCCGCTTTTTAGAAAACGGCTGTTGTCAACCCTGATTATGACCGGTTTAAACCTCTGATCCGTGCTTCCCCCTACTCTCCACACAGAGTACCATATATTTTCATCGGGAGCCAGGAATTGAAGAGTGAGACTATCACCTGCTTCGGGAGGATCTCCCAAACCTCCGGGCTGATAGAAAAAACTCAGCCAGATATTTTCAGATGACGGATAAGCAAGGTTTACAGGCTGCGAGGTAAGATGATCTGCCTCAAAGACAGTGGGGGAGGCATTCTCATATAACATTCCTGTATTATCCAATGCATCAAAAGTCGCAATTCCGGTAGTGATTTGACGATCAGAGTAAGTATCATTTATAAAAACAAAGTTATCTATCCATTTCCTGGCGTCGGGGAAAACCGATTTGCCGGAGAAGTCATCAAAGAAGGGGATTTCCAGAGGCGCTGTGGCCTTCAGCGCTTTACTTGATTTTTGTTTACTAGCGGCTGAAGTGACAGAATAATTAGATTGCAATCCTATAACAACTTCCTGGGCAGACAGGTAATCCAGACAAAGATTAAGAAAAACTAAATATAGGATTATCTGTCTTATCATTGGTATTGGTTAGGAGTCCTGTATGAAAGAGCGGGAGAGGGAATTGTATCCGGCTCTGCCTGAATGCCCCGATTCATCGGAATTTTTGCTGAGTCTACTGTCATCCAAAGGTAAATAGCGGATCCCAATTGCAAACTGGCATCTCCCCTGTACTCGGGATTTTGTTTATAAACAAAAGCATGCAGTGAATCATTCCTGCTGACGATTGTGTTGTCATAAATATACGTTGACAAATTAAGAGATGAGGCAAGAATTTTATTTTTTGCAGATTCAAGATTCATCCCTATCAGATTAGGTACAGGCGTGCGTTCATTACTCAATCCCTTGCCAAGTACCAGATCAATTACTGTACCTTTTTGTATTGAATCACCCCCTGCCACTTTTTTACCATCATTAAGTTGTTCGATGACTACATCAATTGAGAGATCTGGTCTGTACCTTAATTGTCCTATCTCAAGTCCCGAGCTTTCTATCACTTTTATTGCCTGTCTCTTAGGAAGATCAACAAGGTTTGGCATTGCTACCATCTCGGGATGAAAAGCATTTATGGTCAGAACAATAGTACGGCGTTTCTTTACTTTGAACCCTGGTTTGGGATTTTGTTCAGCTACACAACCACGTGGAACAGTTGATGTATATACCGAATCAATAACCTGATATCTTAATTTGTTCTTCTTCGCAAGTTTGGCAGTCTGTTCCATGGTCAGACCTGTGAAATCAGGGACAGGCCTGGCTTGTCCGTGCCTTGTATAGAAATTAATCCAGATAAGCAGGATCATTGTTAATCCTACAACAATAAGAATTGCCAGTCCGAGGTGCTTTAAAAATAGTTTACTGAGGATAAAGTTTTTCAGGCTCATACAGAGAAATTGAACATTAGTAATAACGCAAATGTACTGATAAAATTATAAGAAAGTTTGTGACCATTTCTCTGATAAAGATAAAAGGGCAAAATTTTGTCCTTCCTGTCAGTTTCATTATTTAATCAACAACTAACTTCCTTTACGAGCCTCATATTCCATGTGTTCCTTTTGATGGTTTTCAGAGGGCTTATTATCACGGAATCCGGACATCAGCAGGAATTTATCGGAAGTCAGGGGAAAGCAATTGGATTATAGAGTGAATCTCTTTCCACAGGAATAAATCCTGCTTCACGAATTAACCGGCAGATCTCTTCCACGGACATAACCGGATTTTCTTCCTCTGATCCGGCCATAGAATATATTTTTGTAGTATCCTCAATTGTTCCATCCATGTCATCTGCCCCGAAAGAGAGTGAGAGCTGGGCGGTTTCTTTACCTGTCATCGGCCAGTATGCTTTGATATGTTCGAAATTATCGAGATAGATTCTTGAAACGGCATAGTTCCGGAGATCCTCTATGACACTTACTTCTCCAAGATATGACATTGAATTATTCGACTTTTTGTATTTCAAAGGTATAAAGGCATTAAATCCTTTCGTTTTGTCCTGGAGAGTGCGGAGCCTGTCAAGGTGGTCAACACGATGCAGGTAGGTTTCCATATGTCCATAAAGCATTGTGGCATTTGATGATAATCCAACCCTGTGTGCAGTTTCATGAATTTTCAGCCAGAGAGTGGAAGATGATTTTTCATCGCATATCATTTTCCTGAGTTCTTCATCGAATATTTCAGCCCCGCCTCCCGGGATTGAATCGAGTCCATATTCCTTAAGAATCTTAAGTCCCTCTTCAATAGTGCAACCTGTACGCGTTATCATATAATCAAGTTCAATGGCCGAGAATGCCTTTACATGAATAGCCGGACGATGTTCTTTGATTTTTTTTATAAGTGAACCCCAATAATGAAGATCGTACGCGGGATGAACTCCTCCAACAATATGCACCTCCGTAATGTGTTTATTGTCAAAGCGTTTAACTATTTCAAGCATTTCTTCATGGCTGTATTCCCAGCTTGCAGGATCACCAGCTGGTTTATGATAGGAACAAAACCTGCAGTTATATATACATTTATTCGTCGGTTCAATGTGAAAATTGTGATTGAAGTATGCAAAATTTCCGTTATGCTCTCTCCTTGAAATACCTGCCAGGAGACCTAATAAGGCGAGATCGGCTTTTTTATAAAGTATCAGGCCTTCTTCAGGAGAGATGCGGATCTGGTCTGTTACCTTCCCTGATATCAGCCTGAGATCTTTATCTTTAATATGAACTAAAAGATCGTTCATTTATGGATTGGATTTATGGGCAGCTAAGTTAAGATTATTTGACGAGGATTCTGAAATTTGAGAGGGTGTATGATTAAATCTAAGCATTCAACTGAGGCCTTCCCGGATGGTGAAAAACAAAAAAGGCGCCTTCCAAAAGACACCTCAAAGCAAAAATTTTATAATGATGATTCTTAACCTTTCAATTTAAGTTCAGTGGAAACTGAAAGTTTTTTTCTTCCTTTTGCTCTTCGTGCAGCAAGAACTCTTCTTCCGTTCGGAGTTGACATCCTTTCCCTGAAACCATGCTTATTTGCTCTCTTCCTTCTTGATGGCTGATATGTCCTTTTCATTTTTCAATATAATTTATTGACTATTCTCTCTTTTGAGAATGCAAATGTAGTACTTTTTTGAAATATAAAAACCGCTGAGGTATTTTTTTTCAAAAAAATCAAACAGGCAGATATACAATCCTTTTCGTTTCAAAATACGGATCATCAAAGAAATCTTTAATATTCCAGACAGTTACCCTGTTTTGATACTGACCCAATTCAGCTGACAGATCACCTCCTTTCAGGGATAAAATGCCGTCATCGAGGTTGTTTTTTCCGGAACAATCTATATTTTTTGCAGTAAGCCTTACCAGGTTGCGGAAATCAGTAACAGCCCTGTTTATAACAAAATGATATCTGCCTTTTTCATCTTCAGCTCTTTTGCGTACAGCGGTTACATTCTTTAATTCAAGTTCGGCAGCTACTGATTTAACCACCTTAATTTTTTTCTCAATGGAGTCAAGAAGGGTAAATTCAGAATCAGGGAACATAATTGCCAGAGGAATTCCGGGAAATCCCCCTCCTGTACCAACATCAAGAATCCTTGTTTTGGGTATAAAAGTGATGACTTTTGCCAATGACATGGAGTGAAGAACATGATGGATATAAAAATTATCCATATCCTTTCTGGATATCACATTAATCATCTTATTCCATTCGTCGTAGATCTGCTTTAACCGGGCCAGTTTATCTTTCTGACTTTCGGACAATAAAGGGAAATAGCGGAAAATTAATTCAGACACTACCTGTTATCTGTTTTGATTAATATGTTATATAATAATGTTTTAGCCCTGAATAGCTGCGCTTTTACCGTTCCGATGGGTAGATTGAGTTCAGATGAGATCTCTTCATAAGAATATTCCTTGTAATAACGCAGTTCAATTAAGGATTTATACCTGGGTTTCAACTGGTTTATTATATCTTTCAGAGCCGTGATCTTTTGGTGATTGATTAATGATTCCTCCGGATCCGGCAGGTCTGACTGTATATTAATGGTTGCATTGTCTAAATTGTCCTGTATGAGATCAAAGGGAGTAGGAGAGAGCTGCTTCTTTCTGATAAAATCAACACAGTTGTTTGAGGCGATTTTAAAAAGCCAGGTGCTGAATGCGAATTTCGGAGTATATGAATCAAGATTCCTGAAAGCTTTCCCGAATGCCTCTATGGTTAGATCCTCAGCATCAGAGGGATTATTTACCATTTTCAGAAGCATATAATAAATTGAATCCCGATACCGGTTCATCAGACTGGCAAAAGCTTTTTCATTACCTCTTCTGGCCTGTTCAACAAGATTCAGGTCATTTTTTGCCTTGGCTGACAATTCGGGGTTTATCTCCATCTGTTTTTATCGGATCTGTTCAGAACATTGCTTAAAAATATAATGCCATTGATCACAGGTGAAAAGATATCAAAAAAAAGCGAATCTGGGATTAATCCAGGTTCATTAAGTTTCTTTTGTACCAGCGTTAAAACAATGATTTGTATGATAAACCTGAATCCGAAGATTGGTAATACAAATTGCAGGGGAAATCTGAAACAGAGAAGTACAATAAATGCTGAATAGAAAAGAACTCTTGTTAAGGGTTCAGTTATCAATATCAGTTTATCTCTGAATTTATAATACGGGGCAGTTGTCAGGTGTCTTTTCTTTTGCAGTATCCATTCTTTTAATCCCGAACAGGGTACAGAACGTGTATGAGTTCCTTTGCCGAATTCGACGAGTGTATTTTTTCCGGAGGCATTTAAGTTCACTAAAAGATCATCATCACCAGATATTACATGATTGAAAGGGCCAAAACCCCTGTTGGCGAAGAAAGCTGAACGACGGTATGCGAGATTCCGTCCTACACCCATGTACGGAATGCCACGGATAGCCATCCCAAGATACTGCATTGCAATTGTCATGCTTTCGTACCGGATATACTTGTTTAATAAACCCTTCCTGTTAAAGTAACCGCCGTAACCAAGTACGAAAGTGATTTTATCATCAAAATGTGAAGTCATCCCCTCAAGCCATTTATCTGAAACTGGCTGGCAATCTGCATCTGTAAATAGCAGAATTTCATTCTTTGCTGCTTTAATTCCAATGAACTGGGCAAATTTTTTATTGTGAGTAAATTTTGGATCCTTGCTGACATTGGAAATCCTGAGATGCGGATATTGAGCCAGTAAATTACCCAGCACATCATAAGAATTATCTTCTGAGCAATCGTTTACAACAATGACTTCATAATCGGGATAGTCCTGTTTCAGTACTGACGGTAAAAAGTTCTGAAGATTTTCCGCCTCGTTTCTGGCACAGATAATAATGGAAACAGGTATACTTTTTGATTTTTCACCGGACGTTTTATAGATACATATTACGAGATAGAAGAAAAGATAATAAAATAACTGGATGGCAGTTACGGAGGCAAAGATTATGAAAACGGTTTTTAGAAAAATATGATATTGTTCCGGCATTTGACTTTCATATATATCAGCAATATTAGTAAGATAATCGGAATGTCGAAAAAAAATTTCATTATAATTTTATAAGGCGTGTGGAAGGATTACCTTTGTGCTTCGAAAAATCAGGCGTTATGTTATGTTTATAATCCAGAGCAGGGATAAGGAATCAAGAGCACGGACAGGCCTGCTGAAGACAGCACATGGCGATATCCCTACTCCTGTTTTTATGCCCGTAGGTACCGGCGGAACCGTAAAAGGTATTCTTAACCGGGATCTTTCTGAGGACATAAATGTTAAAATATTACTTGGAAATACTTACCATTTATATCTGCGCCCCGGCACTGAAATTCTTAAAGCATCAGGAGGTCTTCATAAGTTTATGTCATGGGATCGTCCGATCCTCACTGACAGCGGCGGTTACCAGGTTTTTTCTCTCACGGGAAACAGGAAACTGACAGATGAAGGAGCCATCTTTAAGTCTCATATTGATGGGTCGCGGCATATTTTTACTCCTGAAAATACAATTGATACTCAACGGGTTATAGGTTCCGATATAATGATGGCTTTTGATGAGTGTGCTCCCTGGCCATGTGACTATGAGTATGCCAGAAAGTCTGTAGCTCTTACTCATCAATGGCTGGACAGGGCTATCGTCAGGTTTAAAGAAACCGATCCTCTCTGGGGAAATGAACAGTTTTTGTTCCCTATAGTGCAGGGAGGAACATTCGATGATCTCAGGAAACAATCGGCCGAAAAAATAGCATCTTCCGGACTTGCAGGAAATGCTATCGGTGGATTATCCGTTGGAGAACCGGCTGAAGAAATGTACAGAATTATTGAGGTAGTTAATGAGATTCTGCCTGATGATAAGCCACGATACCTTATGGGTGTCGGAACACCTGTAAACCTTCTCGAAGCTATTGACCGTGGCATAGATATGTTCGACTGCGTTATGCCAACCCGGAACGGACGGAACGGGATGCTATTTACCAGTGAGGGGACTGTGAATATCAGGAACAGGAAATGGATCGATGACTTCAATCCTATCGACCCTGAGGGTCCTTCAGTTGTAAGCCTTTGCTATTCGAAAGCATATCTGAGGCATCTTGTGATGTCTGGTGAACATCTTGGAGCCCAGATAGCAAGCATTCATAACCTTGCATTTTATCTGAAACTGGTAGGTGAGGCAAGAAGTAAAATAATTGAAGGTAATTTCAAACAATGGAAAAACCTAATGATAAGAAAACTTTCAGAGAGGTTGTAAATTCTCTGAGAATCAAACTGATTGATGCTTACATAATAAGAAAGTTCCTTGGCACTTTCTTCTTCTGTCTTGTCCTGATACTGACCATTGCAGTTGTTTTCGATTTTGCTGAGAAAATTGACAACTTTATGGAAAAACAGGCTCCGGTGAAGGCAATTATCTTTGATTATTACATGAATTTCGTCCCGTATTTCGCAACTCTTTTTGCTCCTATGTTTGTTTTTATTTCAGTCATTTTCTTTACATCAAAAATGGCAGTTAACACCGAGATAATTGCAATCCTGAACAGCGGCATGAGCTTTAAACGAATGATGTGGCCTTATTTTCTTTCGGCACTTGTTATTGCTGCTTTTACGTTTATCCTGACAAATTTTATTATTCCCAAATCCAACCTTATCAGAATGGATTTTGAAGATAAATACTATCGCTCATCAGCCAGGAAAGTGCCCGTAGAAAATATTCACAGGCAGACTTCTAAAAATGTGCTGGTCTATATGGGATCCTATAATCCCCTGAGTCTGAGGGGAACAAATTTTACAATTGAAAAAATTGACAGCGGACGACTCCTGTCTAAACTGTCTGCCTCTTCTGTTATTTACGATACCACAATACATAAATGGAGCGCCATAAATTACTCTCTTCGGGAAATACATGGAAATGAAGAGGTAATAACTTATGGAAGCCGGATTGATACTACATTAATAATCGATCCGAAGGATTTTTCAAGAGATCCGGGATTCGTCGGAACAATGACTTACCGCGAGTTGGAAAATTATATAAAGATTCTTCAGATGCAGGGATCAGATGAACTTAAACTTTTTCTGATTGAAAAATACAAGCGGTTTGCAAATCCGTTTGCTGTTTTTATTCTTACCCTTATAGGAGTGTCCCTTTCCTCAAAAAAGATAAGAGGAGGTATCGGTATGAATATTGGAACAGGTCTTATACTTAGTTTCTCCTATATTCTGTTTCTGCAGTTTGCGTCTCAATTCTGCCTTAAAGGGAACCTCGGACCTATGCTGGCAATGTGGATACCTAACATCATTTATTCAATAATTGCGATGGTACTTTATAAATTAGCTCCCAAATAGTTCTGAGGATCTGTAATTTCCTTAAAATTGCAGATTATTTTGTGAATTGACAGGAAAAGATTTGATTTAATATAATTAAAACCAAATACTATGCCAGTTAATAAAAAGATCAATGAATTACATGAAAAGCGAAGGAAAGTACTTCTGGGCGGAGGTGAACAGGCAATCGAAAAACAGAAAGCTTTGGGTAAACGTACTGCCAGGGAGAGGATAATGAGTCTGCTGGATGAAAATTCTTTCAATGAGTACGATCTTTTTGTTGAACATGATGCCCGTGATTTTGACATGGACAAGAAATCTCTTCCAAGCGATGGAGTTATTATTGGTTCAGGAACTATTTACAAAGCCCCTGTGGCAGTTTTTGCCCAGGATTTTACTGTAGCCGGCGGATCTCTCGGGTTGATGCACTCAAGGAAAATCACGAAAATAATGGATTATGCCCTGAAAATGAGAATACCGCTCATCGGGATAAATGATTCAGGAGGTGCCAGAATACAGGAAGGTGTTAACTCCCTTGCCGGATATGGTGAAATATTTTTCCGGAATACAATTTCAAGTGGTGTAATACCTCAAATATCTGTTATTCTTGGTCCTTGTGCCGGAGGAGCAGTTTACTCGCCTGCACTGACTGATTTTGTTTTTGTAGTCGATAATATCTCGAAAATGTTTATCACCGGACCTGAAGTGATAAAAACTGTTCTCGGGGAAGAAATATCCATGGAAGATCTTGGGGGAGCCAGGGTACATAGTGAAGTTACAGGTAATGCGCATTTCTTCGCAATGACTGAAGAAGAATGTTTCGATCAGATCAAAAAACTTATAACTTTTATACCCTGGAATAATGGGCAGAAAGCCAGGATGTTTGAGCCCTGCGAACCCAAACCTGAATATAACATCAATAAAATTGTACCCGAAGACCCATCGCTGCCTTATGATGTAAAGGATGTGATCCGGGCCATTGCAGATGATTCGGATTTCTTTGAAATAATGGAATTGTATGCCAAAAACATTGTAATTGGCTTCGGCAGGATGGGTGGACGTACTGCAGGATTTGTAGCTAACCAGCCTCTCGAAATGGCCGGAGTCCTTGATGTGAACTCTTCAGACAAGGCAGCGAGATTTATCCGTTACTGCGATGCTTTCAATATCCCGTTAATAACATTGGTTGATCTTCCCGGTTATATGCCCGGAGTCGACCAGGAACATGCAGGAGTAATAAGGCACGGAGCAAAACTACTGTATGCCTATAGTGAAGCAACAGTGCCTAAGCTTACTGTTATACTCAGAAAAGCATATGGTGGCGGATATATTGCAATGAGCTCACGTCATCTGCGCGCCGATTTTGTTTTTGCATGGCCTTCAGCCGAGATTGCTGTTATGGGTCCGGAAGGGGCTGCCAATATTATTTTCAGAAAAGAGATCATGTCGTCTGATGATCCCGATAGTATGAGAAAGCAAAAAGTTGAGGAGTATAAAATAAAATTTGCCAATCCTTATGTTGCTGCCTCCCGCGGATATGTAGATGCTGTTATTGAACCTTCTGAAACCAGGAAATTCCTTTTGCATTCGATTGAGGTGTCTGAAAATAAAATAATTACATTACCTCAAAAGAAACACGGTCTTCCACCGTTTTAAGCCGGTACTTTAATAAACTAAATGACAAGTCATGAATGACAACGACGAACTCGGATACCTGAAGATCGGTCCAGGTATATATAAAACCCGTATCAGCAAAAATTTCTTAACAAGGAAGACATATCAGCCTGCTGACCCCAGAATAATTTTAAGCTTCATCCCCGGTACGGTTCTTGATATCATGGTAAAACCCGGACAGCTTGTTTTCAAAGGTGACGATCTGATGATCCTCGATGCTATGAAAATGAAGAACAGATTGAAATGCAATATGGATGGGAAAGTGAAAAATATATCAGTCAGGAAGGGTGATAAAGTTTCGAAAGGCACTGTGATGATTGAGTTGGAGTGACCTATAAGACTCCTTCCCAGATGACAAATTCTTTAAATTCATCAGGGATAACTGGTCTCTCTGAAAATAGTCCGTATACGGTTGATCCGCTACCTGACATTAAACTAAAGAATGCGCCGGAATTATACAATTCTTTTTTTATTTCACCGATTAGCGGGTATTTTTTAAAGGCAAAATTCTCAAAATCATTTAATATCTGATCTTTCCATTCGCTGACAGGACGTTCGATCAACTGAAGAAGGCTGTTTGCCTGATACTCCGGAATACATTGTTGAAAAGCTTCCTTTGTGTCTATACCTGTCCCGGGGTTGAGCAGGACAATATAGTAACCGGTCAGAACCGGGCTTACCGGTTTTAGTATTTCACCCCTTCCTGAAGCTAAAGCAGGGACGCTATCGATAAAAAACGGACAATCACTTCCCAGACCCAAGGCTATGGCTTTTAAACGATCATCATCTATCAATAATTTATAAAATCTGTTGACGGCTTTTAACAGGGTTGCTGCATCTGACGATCCTCCTCCCAGTCCTGCTCCGACCGGAATAATTTTATGAAGATGAATTTTTAAATAAGGGAATGAAAATTCTTCACGCAGTTTTTTAAGTGTCGTAATAACAAGGTTATTTTCAGGATCGATTCCGGCATCCAACCCGGTCACGGTAAGGATATCATTATTTGCCTGACCAGGCGCAACTACAAATTCAAGGGCATCACGAAAGTTTACAGGATAAAAAAGAGTTTCTATGTCATGATAGCCATCATGACGCTTCCGGATTATACGCAATCCCAGGTTTATTTTAGCTTTTGGGAAAATTATCATTTTCCTGAACTTTAATGTAAAAGTAATATATGGTTTTGAATTTCCTGTCATTGATCCGTTTATTAGCTTTTCAACAAGTTTTAAACACCTCTTTGTTTGTAACAAAAGCTAAATTTCATTGATTATTGAGTAGGGTTATTCATACCTTTGAAAATACCCCTGAAATTAAGTTTATACCTTCTAATCATCAAAATACCAATACTGTATCACTAATGGCAAAACAAAGAAATAACCCTCAGCCTACAATCAAAGCTATGCCTGATTTCGGGAAGGTTCCACCTCAGGCAAACGATATGGAAGAGGCTGTTCTCGGTGCCGTTATGCTCGAAAAGGAAGCGGTAATAACCATTCTTGATATTCTCAAACCGGAGAGTTTTTACCGGGAAGCACACCAGAAAATATTCAAGGCAATTTCGGATTTGTCTACCAGGGAATACCCTGTAGACTTGTATACTGTTACAGAGGAACTCAGGGCTCATAATGAACTGGACAGTGTCGGCGGACCTGTTTATCTTACCCAGCTGACATCAAAAGTTGTATCAGCAGCCAATGTTGACTTTCATGCAAGGATTGTAGCACAGAAATATATACAGCGGGAGCTCATCAGGGTTTCAACTGAAATACAGACACGCTCTTTTGACGATACTTATGATGTGACAGAACTGCTTGATTATTCCGAGAATGCACTTTTTCAGATAGCTGAAGGAAACATAAAGAGAGAAGTTGCACCGATCAATGTAGTCATCAAAGAGGCTATAAGGGAGATTGAAGCTGCCGGGAAAAGAGAAGATGCTCTTGTCGGAACTCCATCCGGTTTCACAAAGCTCGACAGGCTTACATCAGGATGGCAGAAATCCGAACTTATCATTATTGCTGCTCGTCCGTCGATGGGGAAAACAGCATTTGCTCTTTCCATGGCAAGAAATATGGCTGTAGATCACGGAAAAAATGTTGCTATTTTCTCATGTGAAATGTCCTCTATTCAGCTTGTAAACAGGCTCATAGTTGCCGAAACAGATATTCCCGGAGATAAAATCAAAAACGGACGTCTTTCGGAGGAGGAATGGAAGCAGCTTGATTCAAGGATCAAAAAACTGGTACTTGCCCCGATATTTATTGATGATACTCCGGCTATCTCTATTTTTGAACTCAGGGCCAAATGCAGGCGTCTTATGGCACAGCACAAACTCGATATAGTAATAGTCGATTATCTTCAGCTTATGTCCGGACCTGAAAATGCAGGAAGCCGCGAGCAGGAGGTAAGTAACATATCCCGGTCGCTGAAAAGCATTGCCAAAGAGCTTAATGTCCCCATTCTTGCACTATCCCAGCTAAACCGGTCGGTTGAGATGAGGGGGGGTACAAAAAGACCATTGCTCTCTGACCTTCGTGAATCAGGAGCAATCGAACAGGATGCCGACATGGTAGTTTTCATTCACCGTCAGGATAAATTCGGAATTCCTGCCTTCGAAGATGGTTCCTCAACAAAAGGGATAGCTGAGATAATCCTTGCGAAAAACCGAAACGGCCCTGTAGATGATGTAAAGCTGCGCTTTCGTGAAGAGAAGGCTCAGTTTGTGGATATTGATGATTTTGATATGGACGGTAATCCCGATTTCAGGGATAATACCCAGAGCATAACGCTTGGATCAAAGATGAACCACGATGACCTGAGAAAAACCGGTGGAGGCTTTGATAATGAATCTGATATGCATGACGAACCACCTTTTGCATAATAATCAGTTTAAGCGCAGAATCAGTTTTCCACCGATGCTTTTATACTTTAAGTCCTCAAATCCTATATAAACTCCTATCTCTCCAACCAGAAGGAATTCACTTATGGAATACCCGACTTCTGTGTAATTCTTATGAAAACGCGAACCAAGATAAGAAAGGCTCAGATTTTCACGCATCAGGGTATTGCTTAATAAAGGAAGAAGTTTCAATAAAAGATAAGATGTGGTATATTTCAAATGGGCCTCGCCATAAAACTCGGGTGTGCTCATCGAATAGTATGCGGGCAGCATGAATGCATCCTGATAGTCATCAAATAGAAAAGGTACCGGCTGGGAATTGAAATGAGAGAAGTCAAAGAAAGTAAGACTCCTGTTATCGAAAAATCCACCTGATCTTATTCTCCATCTGAACTCACTGAAGGCTCCTATATTGCTGCTTCTGTTAGCTTCGAACTTAATCATATCGAACTGGCTGACATTACCTGATGATTCACTGAACTTATTTAGTCCGTGTTGCCAGGTAAGTGAAAAAGTCGGCCAGTCAGATCTCAATGGTATCTTGTTTCCCCTTGTTATCCTGTACATCTGAAAAGGTATGTAGGTAAACTTTGTCACAAAGTCAGTGTGCTTCTGATCGCGAAGTGCATTTACATGATTGGAGCCGTCTGTCAGGTAACTGTTGACAGGGATATTATCGGAATATTCTTTCCGTGAATTAAATATTGAAAAATCTGTGGTATTTTGAAGCACTGTTCTGTCTTCATAAGTGGCGCTTAATTCCATGGTCAGTCCATTAATTATCTCAGTTCTGTACCCGATAGTCAGGTATCTTGAATCATAAAGTCTGAGGTAATTCTTCTTAAAAAACAGGGAAGCCTCGGAATTTAATAATAAGTTAATACTGCCTCCATTACTGATGTCTTTGCTTGTAATTCCCGTCCTTATATATAGTTGTCTTTGTTTCAGTCCGTTAAAATTATAATTAGTATTGACCCTCCACATAAATTGTCTTCTGCTGAAAGCCCAGCTGAAATCCGGGTACACTGAGAGGGATTTATTATTTTTCCATGATTTGGAAAGAGTGAACCCCAAACCATAAATGAAACCGTCAACCGGATTGAAACTCAGGCTTTTTGAATTGATCAAACCACCATAAGTAAAACCGGACCCTGTTGAATCCGACCAGGTATGTCCCAATGCGATCTGCCTTACAACTTTAAGGTATTTATTTTTCTCATTTTTTTCTGCTGATGTTACCGTATCGCTTTTGATTTCTTTAAGTATAGCAGCTTTAATACTGTCATTTTGTCTTAAACTGTGTATCTCAATATCAGATAATGGTATAGGCCTTATTCCAGCCCAGTAGGCACTGTCTCTGGTGCCGGCATCCTTTTCAATTACATGCGTGGTGTTTTCTTTTACTTCAAGATTCTTTTTACTGCTGTCGCCGCTGCTTTTCTCCGATTCTTTTTCAATAAGCCTGGATAGTTTAACCATATCGCGGTTTGTAAGTTCTTCTTTTTCAAGAATTTTGTTGATCTGCTTTTTTGTTTTGGAAGCAGTCGTATCCTGAGTCTTTACTGATGTTAATGATCTGCCTTTATAATCTGTCGAAATGGTTTTTGGTCTCTGCAGCGACAGATTTGGCTTAACCTGGATATACTTTACAGAACTGCCGTAGAAAGCATCTGCTCTGAATCCGATGATATCTATATTGATATCAAACTTATGGCTTACCGGCATCCATATATCATCCTGCACCGGAACATAAAGTTGCTGGATCCTGACCTTTCCCACAAGATTCTCGTTTGTAAGATCTACACTGTGAAGACACCAGAGATCCTCTATAATATATATAATGCCATAAAAAAGTTGCTGGCTCTTACGCTTTGGAATGACCTCGATTTTATCGATAGTGAAATTTCCCTGAAGTGACGCTCCCAGGAATCTGTAATTGTAATGCGAAAATGCAGCGGGTGACAATGGTGAGATTGCCATGTCAGCCAGAACGGGCTGGTAAAAACTTGCCTGTATAAAATCCATCGGGGATATCTCATTGCCCTGTTCGGGGAATGTGCTGTTAAATGCGGTAACTTTCTGAATATATTTCTTAGGCGCTGTAAATTCAATTTCATTTACTGATTCCATCAGAAATGTATCGCCTGCCTTGACGGTCTTCTCTTCTTTTGCCTGTTTACCTGAGGCAGAAATTGAAGTTCCATGCCTTGAGGATTCAATTTTCATGGATTTTTGCAAGAGCCTGGGGATTCTTTTTATTACAAGGTTCCCTTTGAGATAAACATCTGCTTTGTAATAACTTACATTGTTGAGGTAATAAGGAGCCAATCCGATTACCTTTCTCATTATAATATACGCAGGATCCTCTCCTGTAGCTGTTATTCTTACTTCCGGTATCTCATAATACTGAACTGTTAAGACAATATCTTTAGTAACTGTTCCTTCGGTAAGTGTAATATTGACATATACAGGCTGAAAACCAAGATTCTGATAAATGACCGTATATTTGCCGGCCGGAAGTTTTATCTCATAATCTCCTCTGGTATTTGAAGTTGTTCCCTGTTTAAGTTCCTGAATATATACTGTTGCGTATTGTATTGGATAGCCCGCCTGGTTTATAATCTTTCCTTTAAGTATCTGTGCTTTTGAAACCAGAGTTGAAATGAGAATGAACAGAAATATCCCGGGCAGATACCTCATTTTTGAAAACCGAATAAATTTATGCGTAGATAACATAAAAGTTACTTCTTCCCGGCAACGGTTATCACTATCTCCCCCTTAGGTGGTTTGTTCGTATAATAATCTGAAAGAAAGGATAATGTGCCACGAATATTCTCTTCGAACAATTTACTTAACTCCCTCGAAACACAGGCATCACGATCCGGACCGAAATGAATTGCCATTTCATTCAGGGTTTTTATCAGACGGTAAGGGGACTCATAAAAAACCATTGTTCTTGTCTCCTCAGCAAGTAATGTCATTCTTTTATTTCTGCCTTTTTTGGGTGGAAGAAATCCCTCATAGCAGAATCTTTCGCATGGCAGCCCCGAATTTACCAGAGCTGGTATAAGCGCAGTTGGCCCGGGAAGAGTTTCGACAGGGATTTCCTTTTCAACACATGTCCTGACAAGCAAAAATCCGGGATCGGAAATACCAGGAGTTCCGGCATCAGATATGAGGGCAATGGTCTGACCGGATAAGATCTTTAAACAAACCCATTCAACACTTTTATGTTCATTAAACATGTGATGTGACTGGATCGGCGTTTTAATATTATAGTGATTGAGTAATTTCTTTGCCTGGCGGGTATCTTCTGCAAGGATAAGATCAACATTGTTAAGAATTTCTATGGCTCTGAACGTAATATCCTTAAGATTACCGATAGGGGTTGGGACCAGGTAAAGTTTACTCATGAGGTGGAAATTTGCGTTTTACCAGTCTTAATAGCTGCTTAACCGCCTCATTTTCATTGCTATTACCTGTATAGCTTGTAATAATAGCCCTGGCATCGGAAAGGTTTTCAGCCTTATCGAGTCGTGAAATTATCTGAGCGTATTCCTCTTTATTACCTTTGAATATCTCACCGATAAAAAGAAATTTGTCATTAAGGCCAATAGCTTCAAACAGATTAGTGATGGGACGTGCCATCAGAATTTCAGATGCGTCTTCCTCGATTGCCCTGTTGTCAGATTGTCCATCGGATCTGTTAGAAGGGCGGTTGAATTTGTCAGCCAATATCGCGTAATCGGTTACTTTTTCCCGTTCTTTTTTTGGACTATCCGTCTTCTGAACAGGGGTTGGAGTTTTTATTGGTGACGGAACGGTTACAGGTGCCGGATCGATTGAAGTTTCCAGATCGATTAAAGGCGCCGTAGCAATTACAGGAGAAGGAGGTATTACAACAGCTGGTTCTGGTTCAACCGGAGGAGAAGTGACTGCAACTGAGATCTTTTCTGTGAGATTCTTCAGAAGTGAAATTACCTCACCGGCACTTTTGCATTTAGACTTTGCAAGTTCAACCTGCAGAAATGGAACACCCGGGTATTTTTTCAGGTCGTCAATAATTTCAGCAGTTTCCCTGAGGTCTTTAATAATTAAATCGATCGTTGCATTGAAATCCATACATTTTGATGTTAATTTAACAAACCATTTTCCTTATTTTGCAAAAGTAACGATTATTCTACAAGTCATCGACGAATAAAAATACAAATTAGGTTTTGGAAACAGACATAAGTATTAAATGGATTTTCTTGAGAATTCTATAAAGACAACAGGGAAAAAGGGATCAATTGAGGTTATTACAGGATCGATGTTCTCCGGAAAAACGGAAGAGCTGATAAGAAGGCTCAGGAGAGCACAATTTGCCGGTCTGAGGGTTGAAATCTTTAAGCCCTCATTAGATAAACGGTATTCCGACAAAAAGATCGTTTCGCACGACGAAAAGTCAATTAATTCAACCCCCGTAGATAATCCCTCCGCAATTTTGTTATTAAGCGGAGGTGTTGATGTTATCGGAATAGACGAAGTACAGTTTTTTGACAATTCAATAGTAGATGTTTGTAACAGGCTTGCAGACGATGGTCAGAGGATTCTGATAGCCGGCCTCGATATGGACTTTATGGGGAACCCTTTTGGTCCGATGCCAGCGCTGCTTTCAATTGCTGAATATATTACAAAAGTACATGCAATTTGTATGCGGTGCGGAAATCTTGCACAATACTCTTTCAGAAAATCGGAAGAAGAACAGGTAGTGCTTCTTGGCGAAAAAAATCTCTATGAACCTCTTTGCAGAAGTTGTTATAATCAGGCTTTAAATAAATTATAGTTGGAACTCTGCTCTTCAGATATTGCTGAAATTGTAAATGGTAAACTGTTTGGTCCACCTGATTTACCTGTTAAAGATATTATCACCGACAGCCGTCAGTTAAGCATTACGGAAGGACTTTTATTTATTGCGATCCGTGGAGTAAATCACGATGGTCACCTTTATATTGAGACTCTTTACACGGCAGGGATAAGGGTCTTTCTGACTGAAAGGCTGCCGGAATTCCGGGAGGGGTTCTCAGATGCAGCTTTTATTATAACCGGAAATTCAGTTGAGGCTCTCCAGCTTCTTGCTTCCTTTAAAAGAAAAGCCTTTCACTCTCCTGTCATTGCCATTACCGGAAGTGCCGGTAAAACTATCGTCAAGGAATGGCTGTCAGATATTCTTGGCTTGTCAACATCCGTAATAAGAAGTCCGAAAAGTTATAATTCCCAGATTGGGGTACCGCTTTCTGTCTGGAAACTTGATGAGAAATATAAGTTAGGAATTTTTGAAGCAGGAATCTCATTTCCCGGAGAGATGGATAAACTTCAAAAGGTTATTGATCCTGATATAGGGGTTCTGACTAATATCGGAGATGCTCATAGGGAAAATTTTCCTGACAATAATACAAAATTGGCTGAAAAGCTTAAATTATTTAAAAACACCCGTTTGATAATTTATTGCAGCGATCACAAAATTGTTCATCAGCAGATTATAAATAACGAAGAATTCAGATCAAAAGAATTGATAGACTGGTCTTTGGAAAATTCCGATGCAAAAATATCTGTTAAGAAGAGCTCATTGTCAGGGGGCCATACGGAAATTCGAATGAACTTTAAGGGTGTGAAGCATGATTTTGAAATTCCTTTCAGTGACGGGGCATCGATTGAAAATGCAGTTACTGTCGCCTCAGTTTGTCTGGCTATGGGAATATTCCCGGAGATAGTGCGGAAAGGTCTTTCAGGACTCGTATCGGTGGCAATGAGGATGGAGATGAAAAGTGGCATTAACAATTGTCAGCTCATCGAAGATTATTATAACTCGGATCCGGGTTCACTCGGAATGGCGATTGAATATCTCAAATCGCAAAATAACAGGAAAACCACTTTAATTCTTTCAGATTTTGTGCAAAGCGGCAGAGACAAAGTGGACCTTTACGGTGAAGTAGCAGGCCTGGTAGAGAAAACAGGAATTAATAAATTCATCGGAATCGGGAATGCTCTGATGAGCTGCAGAGAATTATTTGACAGTAGCGCCAGGTTTTATCATTCAACTGAAGAGTTTATTCGTTTTTTTAACGGGGGAGATTACAGGAATGAGACAATTCTGCTGAAAGGTGCAAGGATATATGAATTTGAGAAGATAGGTAATATGCTTGAACAGCAGATTCACCAGACTGTTCTGGAGATTAATCTGGATGCTGTGTCAAATAACCTGAATGAGTTCAGAAGGCATCTGAACCCGGGGACGCGGATAATGGCAATGGTAAAAGCTTTTGCCTATGGAGCCGGACCAGCTGAGATTGCTGCATTGCTCGAGTACCACAGGGTAAGCTATCTCGCTGTAGCTTACGCAGATGAGGGCGTGGAGCTAAGGAATGCCGGAGTTACTCTTCCGGTAATGGTTATGAATCCTGATCCGTTTGCATCAGAAATTTTGATAAAATATAACCTTGAACCTGAAATATACAGCTTTTCGTCATTTGAAAAATTTACTGCAGCAGCTTCAAAACATGGTCTTATCAACTACCCCGTACACATCAAAATAGACACGGGGATGCACCGACTTGGTTTTATGCCTGAAGAAGTTGCAACACTTGCCACATTAATCAGCGCCAGGGAATGCATAAAAATAGTATCAGTTTTTTCGCATCTGGCCGGAAGTGAGGATCCGGAACTGGATAATTACAGTTACCGACAGGTTGAGGTTTTTCTTAAAGCCGTAAAACAGATCAATGATGCAACAGGGTATCCGTTTTTGAGACATATCCTTAATTCTGCAGGCATAGCCAGGTTTCCTCAATATCAGTTTGATATGGTCCGGCCGGGAATAGGCATTTATGGAGTTGGCCATTTTGAAGGTATGACACTCAAAACAGCCGGACGCTTCAAAACGAGGATTTCACAGATAAAAAGAATAAGGGCTGGAGAACCTGTAGGATATGGATGTGCTGATGTATCTGATAATGAGAGAATAATTGCAATATTGCCGGTTGGTTATGCTGACGGTCTGAACAGGAAGCTCGGGAACAGGAAAGGGAATCTGTATATAAAAGGTGTAAAAGTGATTATAATCGGAAATGTCTGCATGGATATGTGCATGGCAGATATCACCGGTTTAAATGCAAGTGAGGGTGACGAAGCTGAGATTTTTGGCGATCATATTACTATTGATGAAATAGCTGTAAAATGCCAGACTATTCCATATGAAATACTTACCTCCATTCCCGGAAGGGTGAAAAGAGTCTTTTTCAGAGAATAGATATTACTATAATGAAGTCCTTACGATCAGCCCATTGCGCAAATGTGCTCAAGGCCTGTGTTGTCAAGGATAATGATCTTTCTGCCTCCAGTTCCGATGATCCCTTCTGATGAGAGGTTGGAAAGTGTACGGATTGCATTTGAGGTGGTCATATTTGAAAGGCTGGCAATATCTTCCCTTGAAAGAGAGACCTGAAGTGTTTTGCCATCAGCTTCAAAACCGTATGTGTCGCGAAGAACAAGCAATGATTCAGCAAGACGGCCTCTGATATGTTTTTGAGTAAGTGATACTGTTCTGTTGTTGCAAAACACAAGTTCTTCAGTTATTATCTTAATAAACTTCAAAGACAGGTCCGCATTTTTCTTCAGTATCCTACTAAGAGATTTTTTTTCCAGAATGCAGATCGCAGAGTCTTCAATGGCTTTGGCAGAAAATGACCATGTGTTTTCAGCAAATATTGCCCTGTAACCAATAAATCCATTCTGTCTTACCATTTTAATTATCTGTTCCCTTCCGCCTACTCCCTCTTTGAAGACTTTAACTTTTCCTGAAGTAAGACAGATAAGACCTCGTGATTTATCACCTTCCTTAAACAACGCTTCACCCTTTTTAATAAGATTAAGAATATGATTTTGTGCAATCGTTTCTTTATCTTTCTGATTCAATCCCTTAAAAAAGGAGGAAGGTCCTTCAAGGCATATCTCAATGTACGGATTTAAGTAGAGCATGATCTTATATGTTAAAAAACATATCAAAGGTAGCAAAAGAAATTAATATAAACCAAATTAACATTTTTTAACATATTAGTTTTCAGGTAGTTGTAAAGATCACAGAAACAGTTTTTTATTTGTTTCCCTAACGCCTTACCAAAGCGATTCTCATAAGACGGGTTCTGAATTATGGGTACAAAATGTATAAAAGAGTTAAATTTCGCTTCAAATGAACAGGTGAAATCAACGGGAAAGAACAGGGTGAAAATCTGAATTTAAGAACATTTCATTAATACCTTGCAACAAGAGGCATTCTTCTTCCTGCCCCGAATGCTTTTGACGAAATCCTTAATACTGGAGGAGCCTGATATCTTTTGTATTCATTGAAATCGATCATCTTTATAACTTTAAAAACAGTTTCCCTGTCAAATCCTTCAGAAATAATTCTCCAGGCAGGCTTTTGTAATTCAATATACTGGTATAATATAGCATCCAGAACACTGTAATCGGGAAGTGAATCGGTATCAAGCTGACCTGTTCTCAGTTCTGCTGATGGCAATTTCCTGATAATGTTGTCAGGAATGATCTCACTGTTCCTGTTAATAAAATCAGCCAGCCTGTAAACATCTGTCTTATAAACATCTCCGATAACAGACAGACCTCCGGCCATATCTCCGTAAAGAGTCCCGTATCCTACCGCAGCCTCACTCTTGTTGGAGGTATTCAGTAAGATGCATCCGAATTTATTGGAGACTGCCATTAATAATAAAGCTCTGACACGGGCCTGAATGTTTTCCTCGGTAATATCCGTATTCTTTCCGTCGAACAAAGATGAAAGTTCCTCCTCAAAAGCTTTGAATGGTTTTTCGATATTAATAATATCATAACTCACGTTAAGGGTATTTGCCAGCGCTACTGCATCATATACCGAATGATCGGAGGAATAGCGTGAAGGCATCAGCAAAGCTCTTACATTTTTATTTCCCAAAGCTTCTGAGGCAAGACAGATGCAGATTGCAGAATCTATTCCTCCGGATAGACCTATTATGCAGCTCCTGAAATTTGTTTTCTCAAAATAGTCACGTATTCCTGTTACCAGAGCCTTATGGATCAGGGGTATACTTCCCGTATCAGGTTTAGGTTGCGATAATGATCCTGAACCGATATCTTCCAGTGACCAGGTTTCAACAACTTCCTCAAAGAATGGCAGATGCTTAAAAATCTCACCTTTTTTGTTTACAATGACAGATGCGCCGTCAAAAATAAGCTCGGTGTTTGCACCTGTCTGGTTAACTGATATTACCGGTATTTTATACTTTATAGCTTTAGATCTGAAAATGTTTTCTTTTGCCTCAATTTTGGTATATGAAAACGGGGATGCTGCAATGTTGATAATTAAGTCGGGATGTTGTTTTGCAAGCTCTTCCATCGGCGAGAGTGTGTAAAGCCTTGACTTTTCAAATTCGTTATCGAATGGCTGTTCGTCCCAGAGATCTTCACAGATTGTAATAGCAAGTTTCATCCCTTTAAATGAAAACACAGAGAAATGTTTTTCCGGTTCAAAATATCTGTATTCATCGAAAATGTCATAAGTAGGCAAAAGAGCTTTGTTGGCACGAAAGACAATTTTCCCTTCCGAAAGAACCAGAGCTGAGTTAAAAAGTTTCTTTCCTTCGGGATTTTTATTAATTGTCGGTGATCCAACAATTGCTGTGATCCCTGTACATTCAAGTGCTATCTCATTTACCGTAAGATTACATTTTTCAATAAAATCGAGCCGGTCAAGCAAATCAAGCGGAGGATATCCGGGTATACAGAGTTCAGAAAAAATAACCAGATCGGAACTGTCAGCTTTTGCCTTTTTTATTGCTTTGCATATCAATTCCTTATTCCTTTCGAAGTTTCCAATATGATAATTGAGTTGTGCAATGGTGATTTTCAGCATATTATAATTTTGATTTTAAAGTGCTATGCCTGCCAGCAGCAGGGGAACCATGCACATTGAATAAGTTATATTTAAACGTTTGTGCCTTTATTTCATGAGGCATTCATTAGTATCGGGCTAAAAATTAATACCAATTCTGATACTCAGCATTTTATGAAATATTCTGTCCAACGGTTGATCTGAATAATCCTTTGTGATATCAAAGAAATTATTTTCAAAATTCAATCCTAATATCAGAGCAGTGGTTCCTCCAAGAGAATATTGAATCCCTCCCGTAATGTGAAATGACAAGTTAATTTTATTTAATTCCTTCATTGCGTTTACTCCGGAGAGGCCAAGAGACGGGATGTCTGCTTTTCCCCCGATAACAATCTTAGGATCGAGTCCCAAATCAGAAAAAAATGTCAGATAACCTATCTCGTTAGTCTGTAACTTCAGTCCAACCGGAAATGCCAGATATTTAATCTTATACACTACCGATTCGCCAGGCTGGACAGTAGATGTTAAATTCGTAAAATGCAGAATTGTTGTTTCACTGCTTCTTAACCTTCCACCTGCGTTTATCACACTAATCCCGGTTGAGAAAGAATAATTTGGCGTGAAGTACTTGTTATACGTTAAGCCAAAATTAAATCCCGGCCGGGCTCCGTCATTTCTAACCTCTATGTTATCAGATGAGAACCAGCTGATAACCGGATCGGCGTGAAGACCGAAAACGATTTTTTCCTGAGCGCCTGAAACAACAGGTATGGAAATCAGCAGAGTAACAAGCGTGATTTTGCGTATTAGAGATGGAAAATCATGAAAATGCCTATTTTTCAGCATGATATTAAGATATTTCAAGAATTGATCAATCTGTTAAATATTTCGATTCACATGTAAAAATAACAAATAATAAGAGAAGTTATTGTGTCGTTATAATAGTTGGTTATAGATGAAAAAGTGTTTATTTTGATTTTTTGTAATTGTGAATACTATGAGAATGCGGTTCATTACAATAATATTTTTAATACTGCCCTTTGCGATAGTGTCTTCCTGCAGGGAAAATCCTTATAAAATTAATACTTCCCCGGTCAAAGTAAAAATTGAAATAAAAAGACTTGAAAAGGACCTTTTCACCTTAAATCCTGATGATATTGCAACAAAAGTCCCATATCTCAGACAGAAGTACAATGGATTTCTTCAGTTATTTAGTTATGTGATAAATACCGGTGACATAAATGATCCTTCATTTGGCGATTTCCTGGTAAGGTTTTGCACTGATAAACAGAACAATGATGTTTATTCACTGACAATGCAAAAGTTTCCCGATGTTACGGAGATCGGGGAAGGACTTCAGGGAGCATTCAGACACTACCGTTATTATTTCCCTGATAAACAAATTCCTGCTATATATACCTGTA
>Ga0182021_10001172_pt1 | contig 29704 bp, 29 predicted proteins | sample 612E3MmetaG_FD_120493 | JGI IMG/M metagenome (GOLD analysis project Ga0182021, IMG submission 120493) | Permafrost microbial communities from Stordalen Mire, Sweden - 612E3M metaG (Illumina Assembly) | ecosystem: Environmental > Terrestrial > Soil > Wetlands > Permafrost | place: Sweden... | reverse complement strand
TTACGACTGCCCTCGCATGGCTCGGGGCCAGGGCGGTTCGCTACTCCTTCCCTGTACGACTCTTTCATTCGCTACTCCATGCCGGTTCATCCCGGCGCTATCCGGTTTGTCAACCTGCCCCACTACACCTTGGGGAGTTCGCGCAACCACTTCAACTGTTCGTCCGCCTGATCGTGCAAGCGGTAGGTGCGCTTCACGGCTTCCACTTTGGCGCCGCGCACGTCGATCTTCGCCAGGTCGTATTGGCCCAGTCCGAGCTGCGCTGCGTATTGCAGGTAACCCACGGCGTAGGCTGGAATCCCCATGGTCTCCAGGCCCACGCGGTCGGCGGCAAAGAAGTCGGTGGATGCCAGGGCGATGCGCGAAGGCACCGGCGTGCCGCCCGAGGGGCCGTTGCCCTCCATCCCCTCGTATCCATCGATCACCGCCAGGCCCCAATGGGGTTTCTCGTGGGCGGCGCTGATGGCCATGTTGTAATTCATCTGGTGCGGCCCGGCGTGATATTTCCGCTTGTCGTGCCAGGTCTCGGATGCGCCCGGCGCGCTGTGCAGTGGCGTCCCGATCACCATGTTCTTCACCGACATGGTGGCCACCACGGCATTGTGCGTCTTCAGCATGGCGGAGCAGATCACGAAGGCATCCGGGTCCAGGAGCCTGGCCGCCAGCCGGACAGGGATAGGCCGGACGTTGGCATCGACGATGGAGAAGATCTCGTATTTGCCCTCCCGGTTCAGATCCACGAGGCTGACTTGGTGGGACTTGAACTCCGTCACCACGCGGTTGTAGTGGTTGTTCTCGAAACCCTCGAGGCTGTCTTGCGCGGAGGCCTCGGCGATGGTCACCGGCCCCTTGAAGCGCGGCGCCAGGTAGTCCATGATGCCCAGTAGCGCGTCGGCGTGGGTCCCCGCCAGGGGTACCTTGGGCGCCACGATGTTGGGTTTGATCACGACATATTTCCTGGCCCGAAGCAGCGGCCGGATCTGGTCGTCAATGGCGATCAGGGCGTCGTACACGTTCTTGCGCCGCTCCTCGCCCTGCACCAGGGAAACCGTGGAGCGCTTGGTATAAGGGTAAATAGCCGGAGCCGGAACCGCCGGCGGATACTGCTGGTCCGCAAAGAGGCTTCGTCCGGCCGTACCAGCCAGGGCGCCCGCCCCGGCGAGGTGCAGAAAACTCCGTCTGGAAAAACCTGTCATGATCTCCTCCCCATGGTCGAATCGACCTGGCTTCTATTCTATACCGGCGCGCGGTCGCCCACCACTCCATCGAGGACTTCCTGAGTCCGATTCAAATTACGGTTAAAATAACGATAGATGCTGAGTTTCCGCGAGTTCGAAGCCGGGCCGGATCCCTTCGGCCGCAAGTTCCAGGTGCTGTTCAAATGGATGCAAACCGCCATCTCTCTGCGGGGCGCCGACACCGTGGATGTGAAGTTCATTCTGACGGATGACAACGGCGGGCGGACCGAAAAGACCTTTGCACTCCCCTACCCTAACCTCCTGGCGGTGAGCCGTGAGACCGGCCGCACTATGGACGACCCCTGGTGCGCGCGCCTGGCGGCCCTTCACCTGTTGCACGTGGTGGAGACCGGCGAGGACATGGAAAAGGGCCTGGTCACCGTCAACCCGGCCGATTTGAAGCGCTACGCCGGCGAGTTGGCGCGCGCGGACGAATCCGAAACGCACGCCGGGTGATGCGGCCCCCGAAAGCCGTGTCTCTCATCCGATTCTTCACCTAACGTTCACACCTTTGTAACGTCGGTCCGCTAACTTGAAGCGGAATGACAACCAGACTTTTGTATCTCACGCTTCTAGGGGCCATGACGATCCCCATGGTCCATGGTCAGATGGACGTAGCCCGCATTGCCGGCACCATTACCGACAGTACGGGCGCGGTGATCCCGGCCGCCACCGTTACGGTGAAGAACGAGAGTACCGGCCAGAGCCGCAAGGTGGTGGCTAACGAGCGGGGTGTGTACTTTGCCGCGCAGCTTCCTCCATCCCAATACACCGTCACAGCCGAAGCGGGCGGCATGGCGCCGGCGCAGTACACCGGCATCAGCCTGCAGGTGGGCCAGGAGCGAACCCTCAACGTGACGCTCCAGCCATCCTCGGTCAGCACGGAAGTGGTGGTCTCCGGCGGCGCACTGACCGTCATCGACACCAGCTCGGCCGCTATTGGCGGCAACGTCAGCGAACGGGAAGTCGCGCAACTCCCCATCAACGGCCGGCAGATTTCGCAGCTCTATCTGATGGCGCCCGGCGCGGTGAACTTCGGATCGGGCACCTTCGACGATATGCGTTTCAACGGCCGCTCCTACGAGGAAAATGCCATCCGCTACGACGGCATCGAAGCCGGCGGCATCATTAGCAACAACCCGAGCGACTTCAACGGTGAGATCCCCGGCCCGTTCCGGTTGCAGGCCAGCATGGAAAATGTGCAGGAATTCCGCGTCGAGTCGAACAACTACCCGGCGGAATTCGGGACGGGAACCGGCGGCCAGATCAGCATCATCACCAAGAGCGGCGGCAACAAGCTTCACGGCGGCCTGTTTGAGTATTTTCGCAACGACAAGCTGGACGCCCGCAATTTCTTCGATGGCGCCAACCCGTCGATTCTGCGCCTGAACCAGTTCGGCGGATCGGTCGGCGGCCCCCTCGTCGAGAACAAGCTGTTCTTCTTCGCGGGCTTTGAAACCCTGAAGCAGAGAACCACCTCGCCGTTTATCGAATCGACGCCCAGCGCCGCGGTTCGCGCACTTCCCGATTGCCCGCCGGGAACGGCGCAGCAATCCACGCCGACTTGCATGAACTCCGCCATACGGCCCCTGCTCAAGGCTTTCCCGACAGGGCAATTCTCTTCCGCCAGCTCGCTGTTCGACATTGTCAACGTGCAGGAGCCCGGTTCCATCGACGAGTATTCCGGCAACATCCGGTTCGACTACATGATTAACGAAAAGAACAGGATGTACGTCCGCTATCAGCGCGATCAGGGTTATGGGTATGTGACGGCCAACTCCACGGGCAGCAGTATCATCTACGGCGCGGTCCCGCAAAATGCCATGGTGGCCCTCAACCAGGTGTTGAGGCCCAACTTACTCAATGAGATCAAAGTCGGCCTCAATGCTCCCAAGACCCGAGTTTACGCCTCCACTCCGAGCGTACCGGGAGTGGACCTGAGCGGCGTCACCATCAGTCTTTCCGGGGTGGTCTCGCTGGGCGGCACGGGCGGACAGCAAGGCTCGGTTGGCATCGCTTCTCCCACCGGCCAGTTGAAGCTGTCGAGTGCCCTCAACGGCCGCGCGGCGCCCTACACCAACTACTCGCTCTCCTTCATCGACAACCTAACCTGGATTCGCGGGAATCACAACGTGAAGTTCGGCCTTGAATTCCGGCCCGAGCATTTGAAGACGGCCTTCTATGGAGGCACGACTTACAGTTTCGCCAATATTCAAGCCTTCCTCGCCGACGCGCCGTCGCAGGTGGCATTCAACGGCGATACGACCGCAATGAGTCCGTTCACCGGCAAGTCCGGGTTTTCCACCATGCACCAGGCGTTCTATATCGTCTACGTGCAGGACGAGTGGAAGATCCGGCCAACTGTAACACTGAGTTATGGATTGCGCTACGAGTATTACAGCCCTCTGAAGGAATCCAACAATAAGGTTGCATGGTTTAACGTTCCGACCGGCACTCTCATGCCCAACTACACCGGGGACTGGTACACGATGAAGAAGACCAACTTCGGACCCAGGGCCGGGCTTAGCTGGTCGCCGGAAAAGCTGGCGAGCAAGACCGTGTTCCGCGTCGGAGGCGGGTTATACTACGGCCCCGGCCTGACCGAAGGCCAGACCCAACCGGCCACCAACGATCGCATCAACCGGACCATCACCAGTGGCTCGCTGCTCACTTATCCGGACACGCAGGCTACCTTCCTTTCCAATTACGACATCAACGATCCCAACCTGCAGTTCCAGCCCCGCGCCTATCTTCCGGACTACCAGATTCCGGAAAGGATCTTCCAGTACTCCGCTTCCATCCAACAGCAACTGCCGTCCGACGCGGTTCTCACGGTAGGATACGTGGGCAGCCAGGGACGCAACCTGTTCCTTCGCGGTATTACCAACAGGATCACTGGCGTGGTGATGAATCCGGTCACCGGAGCGGGATCGGCGGTTCGCGAGTTCAGCGTGGTGAATGGAACCACGGTCACGAACAAGTTCGCCGAGATCGACACCAAGACCAGCGGTGGAGCCGACAACTTCAACGGCTTGCAAGTCATGCTCAACCGGCGCTTCTCCCGCGGCTTGACGCTGGGGTCGCAGTATATGTGGTCGCATAGCCTTGGCAACAGCAATGGCTCCAAGGATGCCCGCACGTCTTCCAACAACTTCACCTTTAACTCGGAGTACGGTCCCAATATCTCGGATGTGCGCCAGAGCATCAACCTCAGCGCGCTCTACGAATTGCCGTTCGGACGCGGAGCCAATGTGAACCCCGCCGCCAAGGCGCTGGCCGGCGGATGGCAGCTTGGCACTCTGTTCAACGCCCGGGCCGGTCTGCCGGTCGACGTTCAGATTGTCAGGCCGGACATCGCCTATCGCAACAACGCGACGGGCGCGATCGGCGCGAGTCCGCTAGTTAGCGGCGGCGTGGTGATGACCACACCGGTGGTCAACGTTCCCGGCGGCGGCGCCAGCCGCAATGTGCGCCGTCCCGACGTGATCGCGGGAGTGGATCCCTACTATGTGAGCAACGGGACGTTCTTCATCAACCCGGCGGCGTTCGCGGTCCCGCAAGCCGGCACGTTCGGCAACCTGGGCCGCGATGCCCTGGTTGGCCCAGGCATCAGCCAGTTCGACCTCACCCTGTCCAAGAAGTTTGCGGTGACGGAATCCAAGAACATCGAACTCCGGGCCGAATGCTACAACGTCTTCAACAGCGCGGTGTTCGCGACGCCAGGCGGCGGCCAGCCCCGCCTGAATGACGCCACCGGCATCGTTCAGCCCGGCCAGCCGTACACCCAGAGCGCCGCCGGCGGCACCTTCGGAGCGCTCACCTCCACGGTATCGAACCAGGTCGGATCGGGCACCAACCGCCAGTTCCAGTTGGCGCTGCGGTTTAACTTCTGACGCTTGCGATCGTTTGTGGGGCAGGATGGCATCCAGCGCGGCGGCTGGTAACCGCCGCAACTGGCGGATTGCCAATCCGCCGCAGGATACAATCCTGCCCCACATAGCGGCAAGCCGCAACGAGTGGTGGCGGTTCTCCGCGGTCGTGGCGGCCGCGTACTAGGGCGGCAGGCGGATTGAAAATCCGCCGCAGGTTGAAAACCTGCCCCACAATTCGTCGCGGCGCGCGAGGAATGCGGTGGATAGTAGTACATGTTCGCTCACTGGCGCTTGAGAGTAATGACTGTCACCGAGAGCTTCGGAAAGACGTGCTTGATCTCGTTTCCAGCCACGGCCTGGGTCGACGGCACCGGTTTGATCGTGTCCGGGTGGTCGCCCGAATTCTCCGCGGCCAGCGATTCGGAGGCCAGCGTGTCCACCTGCGCCTGGGCGGCGGCGGAGAATCCTTGCAGCCGCAGCGTCGCCGGAATCGCGTTCTTCACATCGCGGTTGGCAACGAATAGCACCAGATCGCCGTTCGCCGAGTTTCTGGTTGCCAGCACGTCGAGATAGGGAACATTGGGGACTTCCGGCATGCTGGTCAGCCCGTCGTGAACGTCATAGTGGCGAACCTGGGTTTCGGTGGCCACCACCGTGTCCCCGGCGCGATGCGAGTAGAGCCAGAACATCCAGGCTTGCGGACCGGCCCAGACGCGGGCTTGCGCCTTGCGGACGACTCCCATCAGACCCGACATGCTGGATAGCGGCACAAAATCGGCGTGCGACAGCAGCATGTTCATCCAACCCGCACCGATGACGGCTCCGCCCATGTTGGCCGAAGATGGCATCCCGGTGCCCGCGCCGCCGCCCCAACTCCACTCCGTATAGGCGATCCCTACACGGCCCTTGGTGGCCGGGTCCGCATCGATCTGCTCCCGAATAGGCTTCAACAGGTTGGTCATCCCCACCGGGATGGCCAGAGCGATGGCTGCCTGCGCATCGGCATCGGACGGCTTGGCCACCGTCTGATTGAGACGGACGACGTAGTGCACGCTGAGGTAGCTCATATCCCTGCCGGCCTTCTTGACGAGCGCCTCCGTCCAGGGCGGGGCAAAATCCGCACCGGGGCCGCAAGCCACCAGCATCGCCCCGGGGAGCGCTTGCTTGCGCACCACCGGGTAGAATTCCAGATAGCGGGCGGCGTTGCTGGTGGGCGTCTGCCACCCCACCTGGTCGTCTCCCCAGAGCTCGTTCCCCAGTTCCCAGATGGTCGGCGGATACGGCTCCCTATGCCCGTTGGTCGCGCGGCGCGCGCCCTGCGGCGTCGACGGCGCTCCGTTCACGTACTCCACCCACTTCCTGGCTTCTTCCCTGGTGCCGCTCCCCAGGTTCATGCAGATCATCGGCTGCGCGCCCACCAACCGGCACAACGACATGAATTCATCCGTCCCGAAGTCGTTGTATTCCATGCCTCCCCAAGCGCGGTCGAGCAGCGTGGGGCGTTTGTCCTGAGGACCTACACCGTCCTCCCAGTGATAGGTGCTCATGAAGTTGCCGCCCCAGCGGATGAGTGAGAAGTTCATCTCCTTGGCGGTCTTGATAACCTCCGGATCGAAGTACCCTTCGACGGCGTCGGCGGGGAACAGCCGGATCATATCGAGAGAAATGCGCTTATCGGCGGTGATCGACACCGCGAAATCCACCAGCTCATGCGACTTCACGGCTCCTTCGGGAAGCTTCAGACGGAACGGCAGCTTGGTCCATTTCCCGCCATCCGGTACCTGCACCTCAGTCGACGCCAGAATCGTGTCGGGTTTGTTGCGCGTCCGGAAACTCACCATCAGGCGCACCGGCCCCTCCACCGAGGAGGCGAACAGGGACCCCGTATACTCCAGTTCGCGATGCACCGGCAGGTAGATGCCCTGGCGGATCCCGGCTTCCTCGGTGGTGATCGTGGGACGCCCTTTGATCCCCTTCGGCTCCGGGTGCGGCAGGCCAATCAGGTAGAGGTAGCGATTGGAGTTGGCCGCTCCGGCCCCGAAACGGGACTCATACCGCTTCCCCACATCGCGCAACGCCTGCCAGGGCAGCGGCAACCCCATGGTCAGCGAGTTGGCGAAGGCCGGATCGGAGAACCGCGCATTCAGGGCCGGCAAATAGCCGTAGTAGTCCTCCAGGCTGGGGTTGTCGAGAAGTTGGGCCGACATGCCCTCGAAAACCCCCTTCTCCGTATAGATCCCATATACGGTTCGCGGAATCTTGAACGAACTCTGCTGCCCGGCGCGGATGTCGATCACCGCTTCGGGTTTGTCGGTGCGGACGTAGCTTGACAGCGACTGCGCGGCAAGACTCCCCACGAGGAGGAAGAATGCCACGGCTGCCGCTCCCAACAGGCTCATTCTCGTCTTCATCTGTGTAACTCCTATTCGCTGGCTCGTTCGACCGGTCGCGGCGGAGATGCCATCCCGACCAGCATCGATTGTACACTCGTACGGCCCGCATCGGAGCCGTTTGTGTCATTCTTCCAGCCCGAGTGATTCCAGACGGCCCGAAAGGGGCCGTTTCTGCCTTTTCCGGGTATGGGTCACACAAAGAAATGGGGCAGGCCACGGTGGCCTGCCCCGGTGATTGCAACCAGGGGGCCGGAAGCGGCCCCCTGAGTTATTGAAGGCGGACTGAACTAGAAGGTGTACTTGAACGTGATCTGGAGACGGCGCGGATAGCCCGCCTGGTTCGAGCCGATGATCTGGCCAAAGGTCGCCGAGGTCGGGCCGGTCTGGACGTTGCCGTAGGCGCTGCTGGAAAGCAGCGGGTGATTAAACGCGTTCAGCGCCTCGAAGCGGAACTGGATGTTCCTCTCTCCGTTGAGGCGGGTGTTCTTGATCAGCGACAGGTCCACGTTGTTGGTGCTGGGCTGGCGGATCTGCGGGAAGCGCAGCGGGAAGGTGCGCACATTGCTTACCAACTGATTCGCCGAAATCTTGTCGAACGGGTCAGTATTGAAGTAGTGGTCCGTGGTGCGCTGGTCCTTGGGCAGCAGGATCTGCGACGGATTGAGACAAATAATGTTGCCCCATCCGATGGGGAAGCCCATCTGATTGACATAAATACCGGAGATCTCCCAGCCGCCGACGAGGCGCGAAACCACCGGATTGGTTACATTCACCGCCTTACCGGGGCCGAAGGGCAACTGGGCCACTCCGCTCATGGTTAAGCGGCGCGGCACGTCCTGATCGGAGATCTCCCGCACCGGCGCGGGATCGCCCGCGTTCAGCAGGTTGGTGGCCTGCATGAACTTGGAGATGGTGTAGTTGGCCATGATGGTGTAGCCCTTGGAGAACCGCTTCTGGGCGCCCAGTTGCAGCGAGTGGTACCAGGAGTAGCCTTCGTTGGTGGTGGTGGTGACGCCGCTGAACTCGGGATACGGCACCATGAGGGCAGTCCGGGCGATGGTAGTGGCGGAGAAGATGGTCTGCGAGTTGCCCGGCACCAGGCCGTAGAACGGATTCGGCACCGTGGCGGTGTCGTAGCTGTTGGTGGTGTTGTCGCGGAACGGGCTGCTGCTCAGGTATTGATTCGGAAGGGCGTCCAGATTGCGGCTGACCTCCAGGCGGTAGGTCTTGGTACCCACGTAATCCGCCTGCACCATGAAACCGCCCGGGAGCTCGTGCTGCAAACCGTACTCCCACCGGAACACGCGCGGCACCTCCGGATTCTGGTTGAAGTAGCTGATGCTCTGCCCCAGGTAGGTCTGGGGCCCTCCCGCGGCGCCGATCGGTTCGGTGATGCCGTTGGGGAACGGGTTGGAAAGTGTGGCCGCGAAGGTGATGTTGTCGATGGTCGGCACCATGTTGGTGTTCTGGGAGAATCCGGCTTGGTTCACGTTGTTGCGGCGCACGCCCAGGAAGCCCTGGAACATGCCGACGCCGGCGCGCATCACGGTGCCGCGCGAAAACTGCCAGGACAGGCCGGCGCGCGGCAGGAAACCGTTCCTGGGGGTGTTATACAGGCCACTACCGTTGCCGTTCACGCCCGCGAACGTCAGCCCGCCCTTGGCCGATATCGACGCAATCTGCGAAATCAACGAAGCGTCGTTCTTGGCATAGTTGGCCGCCGCGGTGGCCGAGAAGGGCTGCACGTAAGTCGGATCGAAGCTCAGGACGCTCCTGTTGTAGCGCTCGTGCAACGGCTGTTCGAACTCATAGCGCAGTCCCAGGTTCACGGTCAGACGAGGGGAGACCTTCCAGTCGTCCTGCACGAAAAAGCCCCAGGAGTTGGATTGCTCGGCGAAGTTGGCCGCCCTCGTCACGGTGGATGAAGAGGAGGCCAGGCCCAGTTCCAGCGCCGCCACCGACTGGCCAATATTCTGCGGCGCGGACGCCGAGTTGTCCAGCGGTCCGCGCGTAAAGGTGGAGTCGAAATTGAATTGACCGGTCTCGGGGCCGCCGAAGGTCATGGTGGTCTCCTGGTAAGCGCGGAATTCCCCGCCCGTGCGTATGGCATGGGTTCCCAGTACCTTGGTCAGCGTGGCGCCGACCGTGTGAATCATGTCCGGCTGGTACGTACCGTTAGAGTTGTATCCGGTCGCGATGTAGGGCCCCCCCAGGTTGATAATCGGATAACGGCGATCCCCCGGCGCGATGGCGTTGGCATAGGACGCAGGGAAACCAAGCGATGTGAGGTCGAATCCCCAGGCCGCCGGTAGCTGGTCCTGGTAGCGGATGTAGCGGCTGTAACTGTAACGCGTGTTCAGGATGGTGGTGGGCGAGAGGGTATAGACGTCGTCGAATACGGCGGCCCTGGCGGGAAACGCGAAGTGCACGCCGGTGCCGATATCGTTGAAGTAGTTGTCGTATTCGCTGTTCCGGTCGTAGATGCTGGCGCGCACGAAGAAGCGATGCTTCTCGCTGAGGTTCTCATCGATGCGCCAGAGGTGATTGCGGAACTTGAGTGGTTCGGCAAGCTCCGGCTCGAGCAGGTTGGCGGTGCCATCCGCCAAGGCGGCGCTGGTGGGCGCGGGGTAGACCTTGATAATATTCTTAGCCACCGGGTTGAAACGGGCTATCGGCACGATGTTGCCTGCAAATGGAGTTTCCTGGATTCGTCCGCCGGCCACAGCCACGCGTGTACCGGGGTCGTAGATCTGGTAACTCGATCCGGTCCCGGGTATCGCCAGCAGCGACGAGAAATCGCCGGCCAGCATGGCCGGAGAGGGCACCGTGTTGGCAGTGCCGTCATACCGCGGACGCCGGTCGTGAATGCCTTCGTAGGCATAGAAGAAGAAGGTCTTGTTCTTGCCGTTGTAGAGTTTGCCCAGCCAGACCGGTCCGCCCACCGAGCCGCCCCAGCGGTTGTAGGTGAACGGCGGCCGCGCGCCGCCCTTCTTGTTGTTGAAAAAGTCGTTGGCCCACATGGACGGCCGGTAGAAAGAGAAAAAACCGGTTCCGTGCATAGCGTTGGTGCCGGACTTGACGATCATGTTGGTCACGCCGCCCAGCGTCTGGCCGAACGACGCGTCGAAAGTGGCGGTCTGGACTTTGAACTCCGCCACCGCATCGGTGGGGGGCACATAAGCCGCAATGACGTTGCCGCCGCTTTTGGCGGTGGTAGGGCCGCCGTCAATGGTGATATCGCTCTGGTCGCCGCGGGTGCCGCTCATGGCGTAATTCACAATGTGGGTCGGCTCGAAGGGACGGTCCAGCCGGGGATCGCCGACGAACGCCACGCCCGACGCCAATCCGGTCATGAGGAACGGGTTGCCGTAGGAGAGCGGCAGCGTCGAGACACGCATCGAATCCACCAGGGTGCCCACCGACGCCGTCTCCGTGTTCATCAGCGGCGCTTCGGCGCTTACGGTGATGCTCTCTTCGGCACTCCCCACCTCCAAGGCGAGGTTGATTTCCAGACGATCCGCCTGGCGGACCTCTATGGCTGTGCGCTCCAACTTCTTAAAACCCTTCGCCGTGGCTTCCATCTTGTAGATGCCCGGCTGCAGAAATAGCGCCTGATAGAAGCCGTCCGCACCGGTCGTCGCGGAGACCTTCGTTCCCATGGCGGCATTCGTCACCACCACGCTGGCGCCGGGAACAACGGCGCCGCTGGCGTCGGAGACTCTGCCGACGATGGCGCCGCGGGTCTCCTGGGCTGTCGCCACGCAGGCAGACAGAAGGCAGACTAGGATCAACGACAAAAATACATTTCGCTTCATGAACACTCCCGTTTACGCGGCCGCGAGACCGGCCGCACACAATTTGGATTACTGTCAAGCAGCCGGGCGACCGACCGCATACAGATAGAATACTCGCCAGGTTTGCCGTTTTGCCCCTGGCCGATGTTCATTATACATCGAATCGGAATTTCCGAGTGGATTATGTTTAATGTATAGTGCATTTGCCGTCCAGGAGCCTTCTTCGCCCCTGCAAGGCGCGGTTGTCGACCCTGCCAGGAAAACCCAAAACCAGGAGGTCCCGCCTTTTCAATTATCTGGTCGAACACAAGCGCACTATCACCGTTGGTCTTTGTTGGCGGTATGCTACCCAAGTCGGTCGGCCCGCGCAAGCAGAATCTCCACACTTGGAGTAGTTACGCACTGCGGAATGAAATCGGCTCAGTCGGAAACACGGAAGTATCATGAAATTCTTGGAGATTTCGATATCAAGGATTCGCTCGCCGTTTTGGGCTCCCGCCCGTGTTGATTTTGCAGTGTGAAACGCGCGGATTCCACGAGGCCCTTGGTGGCATGCGGTCCTTCCGGTGACCTTGCCGTGACCTTGTCTGGCGCGCCACGGGCTGAGCGGATTCTTACCGCAGCGTCACGATGGTGGCGCCCCAACCTCCGGCTTCGGCCGGGGCGTCCTCAAAATAGGCCACGAACTCCGCGCGCGCCAGCACCGAGCGCACCATCTCGCGCTGTACCCCGATGCCGCGGCCGTGAACGATCCGTAGCGCCTTGATCCCCAACCGGTGCGCCTCGCGAAGGTATTCCTCCACCACGGCCTTCACATCGCGCGGTGGAACGCTGTGCAAATCGAAGACATCCTCGATGGGAATGCGAATCGGCTCCTGTTCCGGCTCCATGGATCGCCTCTACACAAACCAAAGGCCCGGTCAGCCGAAGCCGACCGGGCCAAATGAAATCACTGCGACTGCGCGCACCCGACGTTAAGCGACCTGCTGAGACCGGTACTGGCTCACGATCGCTTCCATCTGATCTTTCAACCGAAGTTTCAGCTTCTTCAACCGCGTCTCTTCCAACTCCTCTTCATAGGTGAGATGGGGAAGCGATTCGAGGGCATCCAGCTTCCTGGCAAACTCCGAGTGCTGGCCGGCAAGCCGGCGATACTCCTCGTTCGCTTCTATCAGGTGCGCTTTCAACTCTTCCTGTGAGTTCCGTTCCATGTTGGGCAATTCCTCCCAAGAGGTCGCCGCGCCGAGTCGGTTGGTTCGGAAAGAAGGCTCGGTGGGTAATCTCGTCGCATTTTGAAAGGACGGCATCACCGTCTAAGGCCACCTTAACATGAATGAAACTTCATGACAATAGCCGCTTCGGTGGGTGACTGGTAGTACCCGGAGCGCGAGCTAACCTCTTGAAATCCCACATGATTGTAGAATTTGCGGGCGGCCCGATTGGACTCCCGGACTTCCAGGTAGACAACTCCGGGACACTCGGCCAGAAGAGACTCCACCAGTTGGCGCGCCACGCCCTGGCGGCGGAATTCCGGGGCCACCGCCAGATTCAGCAACTCGGCTTCCGCCTCCGCGAGGACGCGCGACACCAGAAAGCCCGCCACCCGAGTTCCGCGGACCGAAACGCGGAAGTCGTAGCGGGGATAATCGGCGACGTCCCACTGGGCAGCCTCGGGGCTGGCGGCCTGGATGACGGCAACCTGGGCCAGGTCGCCCGGTCCGCCGCGACGGATCGCCGCGCTACATCTTGGGAGCGTAGTAGCCCCGCCGGACATTGACCAGGATGTTCTTGCGTTCCCGCACCCGCACGTCGATGGCGTGGAAAAGACCGTCGGTCTTCATCGGCTCGGGCCGGTAGGAGATGTTGTACTGGTGACGCAGCTCATTGGCGATGTTTTCGAACGACTGGTCGAGGTCCTCGACCTTGAACGGGAAGAAAGCTCGCCCGCCGGTTTCCTGCGCGAAGTACCTGAGAACTTTGTCGCCGTCGCTTTCAATGCGGGTGATGTTGGTCGAAATGGCGTATATCACAACGTCGGCTTTCTGGGCCATTTCGAGCGCCTGATCGCGGGTGTAGCGGCTCTGGTTATCGTCGCCGTCGCTGACGATCACGATGGCGCGGCGGAACTTGTGCCGCGGCTGGTCCTGGGAGAGCTTGTCGCGGCAGGCGAAATAGATGGCATCGTAAAGCGAGGTGCCGCCGCCGGGATGCAGGTCGCGGACGGAGGCCGTCAGCTTGTCGGTGTCGGCGATCAAGTCGGACACCAACTCCGTCGAAGTGTCGAAGCTTACCACCAGGGCCTTGTCGAGGTTGGTGCGCATGACGCTGTTGATGAACTGGCTGGCGGCCTCCTGCTCGAACTTGAAGCGTTCCCGGATGCTGTTGCTGGTATCGATCAGAATGCCCAGGCGCAGGGGCAGATCGGACTCCGCCGCGAAATCCGAGATGGTTTGGCGCCGTTTGCCTTCGAGGACCTCGAAATCGTCCTTGTTGAGGTCGGTGATGAAGCGGCCTTTCTTATCGGTGACGGTGAAGAGCAGGTTGACGCGCGTGACGTCGACCTGAATGCGGGTGGGCTCGTCGCTCTGGAGGACCTGGCCAGCGGGCCTGGCGGGGTCCTGCGCGGCGGCGGCCCACACGGCGACGGCGAGCACGCCCGCGGCCGCGAGTGGCGCCCAAATTCTCATGGTCCGATTATAGCGTGGGGGCAACCCTACTGGCCCCGGGCGACCCGCCCGCTACTGCGCGGCGGCGGCCAACGAGAGGCTCGCGGTTCAGGTATGCTATGGCGTGTTGGGTTCCCGGCGGGAGCGCCGGTTTTGAATGCCACGAATCAGAGGTATTCCCGGGCCGTATCGGTTCTTCTTCACGAGCTTCGACTGCAGCGAGCCGCCGCATGTTCATGTGGAAAGGGAGGACAAGACCTGCAAGTTCTGGCTCGAACCACTTGAGCTTGCCCGCAGCCATGGCTTCAGCGCCCGGGAGTTGAACCTGATTCGGCGCCTCATCGCGACCCATCTGGCTGCTATCCTGGAGGCGTGGTATGAGCACTGTGGCTAGCGTCGGCAACGATCCCCGCATTCAAAAGGTCCGTGTGACCAAGGACCAGATCATCGCCGATCTGGTGGATGGGCGTGTCATCAGCGTGCCGCTGGCCTGGTCCTGGCGGTTGTCCGAAGCCACACCCGTGCAGCGAGCGAGCTTTCGCCTCATTGGAACCGGCCAGGGAGTCCATTGGCCTGAGGTCGATGAGGACATCAGCGTCGAAGGCTTGCTTCATGGCACCCCGGCGCGCCGGCCAAGACCGCGTGCGGCAATGGTCAAAGTGCGCGCTCAACAGCGCCCGCCGCTGCACGCTGGTCATTAGGCCGACCCGCAGTCATCGTTCGTACACTTCGCGCCGGTGTGCAATGCGTGTGATGTCGATGAGCTTCGCCGCGTCGTCGATGATTTACACCACTCGCCAGTCGCCGAACCGGACGCGCCACTGATCTTTGTAGCCTTTCAGCTTTTTGCATCCCGTGGGCCGTGGTGTACGGCCCAGAGACTCGATCTTCCCGACAACGCGGGCCAGCACGCTGTCCGGTGACGCTTCGAGTTCCTTCCGTGCGGACGGCTTAACCTCAACGGAATAGTTACTCACGCACCCGACCGCTCTTTATCAGGTCCGCTTTGATCTTCTCAAGCGGTATTCCCTTTTCCTTGCGACGCGAATCCGAAATCAGCCCGTCCCAAAAATCCTCTAATCTCGCGCCGTGTTTCTTCAGGTCGATTTGAACCGCCACCTTGCGGCCCCTCTCATCGGTGACGAACTGGATGCCGGTCATGCGCGGCGTCTCCTTGGGTCGTGTGGAAAGCTGTTTTCACTCTAACAACGCCGGCTCGACGGGTCAATCAAGTCTGGCTAGCCGCATCAGCGTGCCGCTGGCCAGGTCCTCGCGGTTGTCTGAACACCGGGAGCCATTCAGCCCGGCGCTGGCCCCTTGGGGTTTGCCTGAGGCGGCGCCAACGCCCGCAAGACCCCAGACCGGAGCGGCGGAAGATCGTCGACGACGGTGTTCCACACCGTTTCGACATCCACCCTGTCGTAGCGATGCCGGAGCCAGTTGCCGATGCCGCGAATATTGTGCCACGGCAAGCCGGGGCACAGACGCTCCGCATCCTCCCCGAGCCGCACTGCCGCCTCGCTGACGAGCAGAAGCTTGCGCTCGACCGCCGCAATCGTCTTCAGGTCGTCCTGAAACGCCTCCAAATCCATGCCACGCACGAACTGGGTGATCATGTCGATGCCGTCGAGAATATCCCGCAGGGAAAGTGCCGGCTCCCTAAAAGCAAATCTCTCGCGTGCCGCGGGTCCATACGGGAGAGGAACGGCGTTGATGAGGCGTCGTGGCAGAGAAGAAAAGCCTGCCGCGTAAGTACCTGAAATCAAAGGGTCGCGGAAGGAGTTCCTTAGAAGGCAAGTACGGCCTCGCGGGAAGCTTTGGCGGCAACCGGTTCCTTGAGCCCTTTTGCCGGGGAAAGATCGACGCGGACACCAAGCATGTCCGTGAGACGGTTTTCAATGGCGACCATGTCCAGAAGCGACAGGCGCCGTCCGGGAGCGAACTCTGCTATGACATCCACATCCGATACCTCGCGGATAGCCGTCCCCCGCGCGTAGGAGCCGTGCAGGAACAGATGCTCGACGCCAGCGGCTTTCAGCTCGCTCTCATGTTCCCGCAGTTTGGCTACGATTGTGGACTTGTCCATGGCGCAACCCTATTTGTATTCTCTCGCATCTCAATGGACCTGGAATCAACAAGGGCAGGCGGCACCGCCTGCCCCACCACGCAGCATAGCCGCAACCAAATCTGCCGAACCAGGTTGCCAGCGCCAGGCCGGGCCCAGAGGGCACCCCCAATCGGCCGCAGGATACAATCCTGCCCCACAACAGCGGAGCGTCCCCTACTCCAGCCCTTCCATCCACTCCTCCAACTCCGCAGGCAGGGGCGATTCCACCACGATCTCCTCGCCCGTGGTGGGCTGGTGGAAGCGGATGCGGCGGGCGTGCAGGAAGAAGCGGCCCAGGGGCGGGCGGCCCTCGATCTTGGCCGGCGCACCGTAGAGCGTGTCGCCGGCTACGGGGTGGCCGATGCTCGAAAGGTGCACCCGGATCTGGTGCGTGCGGCCGGTGCCGATTCGCACTTCGAGCAGGGTGAACCGCTCGAACCGGCGCAACACGCGGTATTCGGACCACGCCGCGCGCCCTTTGTCGAGGCGCGTGGTCATGCGGGTGCGGCGCACCGGGTCGCGCGCGATGGGGCGTTCCATGCGCCCGCTCTCATTCTTCACCTTGCCGTGTACCAGCGCCAGGTAGACCTTCTCGATTTGCCGGCCCGAGAATTGCTCCGCCAGCCGCTGGTGGGCGGCATCGTTCTTGGCCACCAGCAGGACGCCGCTGGTGTAGCGGTCCAGCCGGTGCACGATGCCGGGGCGGAGCGGGCCGGCCACGCCGGAGAGCCTGCCGAAGCGGTGCAGCAGCGCGTTGACCACGGTTCCGGAATGGACGCCGGCGCCGGCGTGGACCACCATGCCGGCTGGCTTATCGATGGCTACCAGGTCCGGGTCTTCATAGAGCACGGCCAGGGGGATGGCCTCCGGCTCGGCGTGGAGCGGCGGAGCTTCGGCTGGCTCGACGTCCACGGTCTCACCGGCCCGCAGCGCGTGCGACGGCCGCCCCGGGACGCCGTTCACCAGCACGCGGCCCCCTCTTATCCACTGCTGAATCCGCGAGCGGCTGTATTGCGGCAGCCGCTCGTGGAGCACCTGGTCCAGCCGCTGGCCGGCTTCGTTGGGTTCCGCGGTAAGGCGCACGGGGATTGGCTACCTAGGCGCCGGATTTCGCCCCGTTCACGGGAGACGCGTGTTCGTGGTGTTCCTGCGCCGCCCCATTGGGGTCCTCGGACGCCAGCATCCGGCGGTCGTAGAACTGTATCCGGCAGTAGCGGCAGTGGTGCAGTCTTCCGCCAGCCAGCCGCTCCAGATAATTCAGAAAACCGGTGTGCCACCGGTCGATCTTGTCCGGGGACTTCAGCCGGGTGACCCGGAAGGTTCCGCAATGCGGGCAACGGCAATGCGGACCAAAGTGATAAGTGTAGCGGCGCGGATAGCACCGTTCCGTGTCGCAGTCGCGGCATTCGTAGATCGCCATATAACTGAAGCGCTCGAAAAAGGTCCGGTGGACGCGCCGCGCCCGTCCACCACACTGCTCGCACTTGAGCATTCCCGCCCTATTTATAGCGCAATTGCGGAACCGGCACAAGCCGCGCCACAATAAGAAGATCGCTCTTGCCGTCCGTACATCGCTATGCTGGACCGGATCACCGTGCATGGCGCGCGCCAGCACAACTTGAAGAACATCGACGTGGAGATACCCCGGAACGCCTTTACGGTGATCACGGGGCTGAGCGGTTCCGGCAAGTCGTCGCTGGCGTTCGACACCATCTACGCCGAGGGCCAGCGGCGCTATGTGGAGACGCTCTCCACGTATGCGCGCCAGTTCCTGGACCAGATGGAGCGGCCCGATGTCGATTCCATCGACGGTCTCAGCCCCGCCATTTCCATCGAGCAGAAGACCACCAGCCGCAGCCCGCGCTCGACGGTGGGGACCATCACCGAGATCTACGACTATCTGCGCCTGCTGTACTCCTCGATCGGCACGCCGCACTGCCCGGTGTGCGGCAATCCGATATCGCGGCAGACCACGGAACAGATTCTCGGGCACGTGCTGGCGCTCAAGCCCGAAGACCGCATCATGGTGATGGCGCCGGTGGCACGCGGCCGCAAAGGGGAGTACAAGAAAGACCTCGAGAAACTCGCGCGCCAGGGTTTCGTGCGCGCCCGCATCGACGGCATTCTGCGCTCTCTGGACGAAGACATTGTGCTCGACAGGCGCAAGAACCACACCATCGAAGTCGTGGTAGACAGGCTGCTGGTGAAGGCGGGGATCGAGAAACGCCTGGAGGCCTCCATCGAGGTTGCCACCAAGCTGGCCAACGGGCTGGTGCTGATCGCGGTGGTGAACGGGGAGGAGCGCCTGTACTCGCAGAAGCTGGCCTGCACCGAGTGCGGCGCCAGCATTCCGGAGCTGGAGCCGCGTTCGTTCTCGTTCAACAGCCCCTACGGCGCCTGCGAGGAATGTCATGGGCTGGGCAGCAAGTGGACTTTCGACCCGGCCAAGGTGGTGGTGGATAGCTCCAAACCGCTGCTCGACGGCGGTCTCGGTCCGGGCGCGGGTTCCCGGCCGATGCAGCAGGGGCTCGAGGAATTCGCGCGGCGGTCGCGCATCAACCTGAAGAAACCGTTCGATGAGCTTCCCAAAGCGACGCGCGCGCTGCTGCTCGAAGGCGGCACCGGGTTCAAAGGCATTCTGGGAACCTTGAACGAGATGTACGAGGGGTCCACGGACACCTATCGCGAGTGGATCGCCGAATACATGTCGCCGGCGGAATGTCCGGCCTGCAAGGGCAGGCGGCTGCGGCCCGCCAGCCTGGCGGTGCGCGTGAAGAACTTTTCCATCGCGGAGTTCACGGCGCTGCCGGTCGAGCGGGCGCTGACGACGGTGCGCAACTGGGAACTCAACGACCGCGAGGGGCAGATCGCCGGCCGGGTGCTGGATGAAATCCGCCGGCGGCTGGAGTTTCTCTCGGCCGTGGGGCTGGACTACCTGAGCCTGGAGCGCTCGGCCGCCACGCTGGCGGGCGGAGAAGCCCAGCGCATACGGCTGGCCACGCAGATCGGGTCCAAGCTGCGCGGCGTGCTGTACGTGCTCGACGAGCCCTCCATCGGCCTACACCCGCGCGACAACGGCCGGTTGCTCGACACGCTCAAGCAGCTTCGCGACATGGGCAACACGGTGTTGGTGGTGGAGCACGACGCCGAGACCATCGAGCGGGCCGATTACGTGATCGACCTGGGTCCGGGCGCGGGACGCCTGGGAGGCGCGCTGGTGGCCGCGGGCACTCCGGTCGCGATCGCGCAGAATCCCAACTCGCTGACCGGACGCTACCTTTCGGGCGCGCTTGAAATCGCGATTCCGCCGGAACGCCGCCAGCCGGGGGAGAAGAAACTGGTGATCCGCGGCGCGCGCCAGCACAATCTCAAGGATATCGACGTGGAGGTGCCACTGGGCCTTCTGACCGTGGTGACGGGCGTTTCGGGCAGCGGGAAATCCACGCTGGTCAACGAGATCCTGTACCGCGCGCTGGCCAAGGAAATCTACGGCTCGCACGAAGAACCGGGCGCGCACGACACCATCGAGGGAATCGCCAATATCGACAAGGTCATCCGCATCGACCAGGCGCCCATTGGCCGCACCCCACGCTCCAACCCGGCCACCTATACGGGGCTGTTCACGCCCATCCGCGATCTCTACGCCATGCTGCCGGAATCGCGCGAGCGCGGCTACCGGCCGGGGCGTTTCAGCTTCAACGTCAAGGGGGGCCGCTGCGAGGCGTGCCAGGGCGACGGCCTCAAGCGCATCGAAATGAATTTCCTGCCGGACGTGTACGTCACCTGCGACGTGTGCCGCGGGCGCCGGTACAACCGCGAGACGCTGCAGGTGAAGTTCAAGGGCCACTCCATCGCCGACCTGCTGGACGCCACCGTGGAAGAGGCCTTGCCCCTGATGGAGAACCTGCCGCACATCCGCGTCAAGCTGCAAACGCTCTACGATGTGGGCCTGGGGTACGTTCACCTGGGACAGTCTTCCACCACTCTCTCGGGCGGCGAAGCGCAGCGCATCAAGCTCGCCAAGGAGCTGAGCAAGCGCCAGACCGGTCGAACGTTCTACCTGCTGGACGAGCCCACCACGGGGCTGCACTTCGACGATGTGCGCAAGCTCCTGGACGTGCTCCAGCGCCTGGTAGGATTAGGCAACACGGTGGTGGTGATCGAGCACAACCTGGACGTGATCAAGACCGCCGACTGGATTATCGATCTGGGCCCCGATGGGGGCGAATACGGCGGCCGGGTGGTGGCCGCGGGCACGCCCGAGCAGGTGAGCCGCTCGAAGAAAAGCTATACGGCCGAGGCCTTGCGAAAAGTGCTCGGCAACGGGAAGGCGGCATGAGCAAATACTCCAAGCACCCGCTGGATTTCGCGGGTCTCAAAACCGTCCCTCTGCGGGAGCGCGGCGGCAAAGTCGACATTGCGGACTTCGCTTCCGTTTATCGGGCGGGTTCGGGCGTCGCGGGGTGGCTCGATTCTCTGCCCCGCATCCTGGCGGGCAATTCGTTTCGCGCGGTGGTGGATGCGCTGGTGGTGGCGCGCCGGTGCGAGCGCGCCATCGTCTGGGGGCTGGGCGGCCATGTCGTCAAGTGCGGCCTCGCGCCGGTCGTCATCGACCTGATGCGCCGCGGCTACGTTACCGCGTTTGCGCTGAACGGCGCGGCCGCCATCCACGATTTCGAAATTGCGCTGGCCGGCCACACCAGCGAAGACGTGGAAGCGGTGCTGCCGGACGGCCGGTTCGGCGCGGCCGAGGAGACCGGGCGGGAGATGAACCGCGCCATCGCCGAAGGAGACCGGGAAGGACTGGGCATGGGCGAAGCGCTGGGACGGTGGCTGGATTCGGGGGCGGCGCCGGAGCATGCGGCCTCCAGCCTGCTGCTCCAGGCGTACCGCCACGGCACTCCGGTGACCGTGCACGTAGCCATCGGAACGGATACGCCGCATACCCATCCCGCCGCCGACGCGGCCGCCATCGGCAGCGCCTCGCACCGCGATTTTCGACTGCTCTCGGCGTATCTCGCGGACCTGAACGACGGCGGGGTCTACCTCAACGTGGGGTCCGCGGTGGTGCTGCCCGAGGTGTTTCTGAAGGCCGTCTCCGCGGTGCGCAACCTGGGCCACCCGTTGGCCAACTTCACCACCGCGGATTTCGACTTCCTGCGACACTACCGCCCGCGGGTGAACGTAGTGGAACGCCCACATGCCGGGTCCGGCGGCGCGGGGTATTCGATCACGGGCCACCACGAACTGACGATCCCGCTGCTGGCCGCCGCGCTGATCGAAAGGGATTCTTAATGGAAGAGCAGCTACTACCGAACCCGGAGCCGGGAGGCGGGCCCGAGGCGCCCCCACCGGCGCCGGAGCGCGACCCCTTCTGGGGTTACCCCGATCTGCTCTTTTTTGCCGGCCTGGTGATTCCCAGCATGCTGATCGGTTGGGCGGTGGTGAAGGCCGGCATGTTCCTGTTTCACATCCACGGCACGCTTCCGGTAGCGGAACTGCTGTTCGAGCAGTTTCTGGGCTACGGGATTTTGTTCGGCGGGCTGCTGCTGATGTTCCGAATGCAATACGAGCGTCCCTTCTGGCGCTCGCTGGGGTGGAACAGGACGTCCATGCCGATTCTCTGGAACGTCATCTGCGGCGTGGGCGCCGCCTTCCTGGTGGCCCTGATGAGTTACCTGATTCACACGCCCAACGTCAGCACTCCGCTCACGGAAATGATGCAGGACCGTGCGTCGGTGCTGCTGCTCGCGACCTTCGGAGTGACGCTGGGCCCGCTGTGCGAAGAACTGGCATTCCGCGGTTTCCTGCAGCCGCTGCTGGTGCGCAGCCTGGGCGCGGTCCCTGGCATTCTAGCGGCCACGATTCCGTTCGGCCTGCTGCATTTCCGGGAATACGGCAACTCGTGGCGCCATGCCGTGCTGATCGCGCTGGCGGGCGCCTCCTTCGGATGGATGCGCCAGGCCACCGGTTCCACCAGGGCCGCCGCCATCATGCACGCGTCTTACAACGCGCTGTTCTTCTTCGTGCTGTTCGCGCAGCGCAGGGAGCTGCCGAATATTTGGTAGAAGACCGGGCCGGAAGAGAAGATCGATGCCGCGGTCGCCGAGGCCGTCAATCGCGTGCGACACGGCGAGTCGCGATCGGGGTCGGCGGCGGACTGCGAGGCAGATTGGCCACGACAGCACGCCGGGGAAGTGCCCGCCGCAAACGGAGAAGGCAGGCTCGGGTCGCGGGCTCACAGGACGGACAACGGGGATCCCTACAGGCCCGGCGCTACGGTAAACTGATAGTAGTGGAAACGCAGAAGCCCGCCGGGAATCTCTCGGACGGGTACCCCGAAGATAGCGTCCCCGACACCACCGTGGAGGGACAACTGGCGGCCGTCACCGCCGAGCGCGACCGGCTGGCGGAGGAGAAGGCCGACCTCTGCGACCGGATGCTGCGCACCCGCGCCGAGTTCGACAACGCCCGGCGGCGGAGCGAGCGGGAGCGTTCGGATTTCCTGCAGTTCGCCTCCATGGACCTGGTGAAGGAGTTGCTGCCGGTACTGGACGACTTCGAGCGCGCACTGAAGGTGGAAACGGCGGATCGCAACTACGCCAAAGGCGTCGAGTTGATCTATCAGAGACTCTACGACACACTGAAGCGGCTGGGGCTCGAGCCCATCGAGACGGAGGGGAAGAAGTTCGACCCCAACCAGCACGAGGCGATGCAGCGGGTGGAGACCGACGAGGCCGAGGACCAGGCGATTCTAGGCGAGTTGCAGAGAGGCTATAATTTCAAAGGAAAGCTTCTCCGGCCCGCGTGGGTCAGGGTTGCGGTCAGGCCATAACGCCGTGAATCCCGCGTCGAAGAGAGACTATTACGAGGTTCTCGGTGTCGGCAGAGAGGCCGGCGAGCAGGAGATCAAGGGAGCTTACCGCAGGCTCGCGCTGCAGCACCATCCCGACCGCAATCCGGAGGACCCTTCCGCCGAGGAACGGTTCAAGGAAGCTTCGGAAGCTTACAGCGTTCTGAGCGACCCGCAGAAGCGCGCGGCCTACGACCGGTATGGCCACGCGGGTTTGCAGGGAATGGCGGCGAGCGGCAACGGCCCCGACGCGTTCACCGACTTCGGGGACATTCTGGGCGATTTCTTCGGCTTTGGAGATCTGTTCGGCGGCGGACGGCGGCGCAGCCGCGCGCAACGCGGCGAGGACATCCGCTACGACCTGGAACTGGGCTTTGAAGAAGCCGTGTTTGGCATGAGCGCCGAGATCCAGATTCCGCGGATGGACCTCTGCGACCGGTGCAGCGGAGCGGGCTCGGAGCCTGGCAGCTCACCGACCGCGTGTCCCACCTGCCATGGCCGCGGGGAGATTCTGTACCAGCAGAGTTTTCTTTCGATCCGGCGCGCGTGCAGCACTTGCGGGGGATCGGGGAAGGTAATCCGCCACCCGTGCAGCCAATGCCGCGGCAACGGCTACCGCCAGGTGCAGCGGAAGCTCAAGGTCAACATCCCCGCCGGGGTGGACGACGGCACGCGCATGCGGCTTTCGAACGAAGGCCAGCCGGGCGCCAATGGGGGGCCTCCGGGAGATCTCTACGTGTTCCTGAAGGTGCGGGAGCACGCTTTCTTCGAGCGCCACGAGCACGACCTGCACTGCACCATCCCGATCGGCATCGCGCAGGCCGCGCTGGGGGCGGAAATCGAGGTGCCCACGCTGGAACAGCCGCACCGGCTGAAGATTCCGGAGGGCACGCAGACGGGAGCGCAATTCCGCCTGCGCGGCAAAGGCGCGCCGGTCCTGAACGGCGGCGGCCGCGGAGATCTCTTCATCCACGTCGACGTGAAGGTACCCACGCGGCTCACCCGCGAACAGCGGAAACTGCTCGAACAGTTGCGCGAGACCCTGCCGGTAGACAACGCGCCGGCGGAAAAAGGGCTGTTCGAAAAGGTGAAGGACTACTTCGCGTAGGGCTCTCAACCAGCAATGTCCGTGATTTCCGGGCGGCCGATCTTCGATTTCCGGACCTGCGGATCGTGGCGCCGCGGGAACTGGCAAAGGACCTTCCATGAGTACGCCGACCATTCGAATTCCCGAAACAAAACACGCTCGGCTTAGGCTTCTGGCCCAGAACCGGGGTCTCAGCATGAACAAGCTGATGGATGAGCTGGCAACGGTTGCTTTGACCCAACACGATGCCGAAACACGCTTCCGCGCGTTGGCGGACAGAGGTTCCGTGAAGCGGGGGCTGGAGTTGCTGGACAAACTCGACCGGCGATTCAGCCGGCGGAAGACCGGGGCGTTGCCGCGGTAGGGTAGGAGCCGGTTGACAGACGACCAAAGGCGATCGTCTGTCCTACGCGTCTTCCTCGAAGCGGGTCTTGTGCTTGGGCCTCTTGCGGGAAGGCTTGGGCTGGATGGCCTTCGCGGCGGGCACCCGGCCCACGCGCTCGCGGGCGATGGCTCTCACTTCCTTGGCCAGATCAAAGTTTTTCTTCTTGCGCGGCAAGCATCCTCCGCACCGCCGCCGCCAGCATCTCGGGGGTGAACGGCTTCTGCAGAACAGCCACGCGTCCCGGAGCCGCGGCTTCGATCGCGGTGGTGTCCATGGCATACCCGCTGGCGGCCACCACGCACAAGCACGGGTTGGCGCGCAGCATTCTCAGCGCCAAATCTTCCATACTCAGGCCGGGCATGCTTCCGTCGAGCACGGCCAGGGCATAACCGGAAGGCGCCGCTTCCACCTCCGCCCACGCCTGCTCGGTGCTGTTCGCCAGCGTCACGGAGTATCCCAGGCGGCCCAGGTACACCCCCATCATCTTCAACAGGGAAGGGTCGTCGTCGACCAGCAGAATTCGTGCGGTGGCGTGCTCCATAGCCCAGCAGTTGTATGATCGCCGTATGAGGTTCTATACGGAGTATCTCACTTTCAAGACGGCGAAACACCGAGAGTATATCAACATGACCTCGCAGGTGGAAAGCGCCTTACGCAAAAGCGGCATCCAGGAGGGCATGATTCTGGTATCCGCCATGCATATCACAGCGGGCGTGTACGTCAACGACGCGGAGGACGGGCTGATCGGCGATATCGACGAATGGCTCGAAAAACTGGCGCCGTTCCGCCAGGACTACCGCCATCACCGCACCGGGGAGAGCAACGGCGATTCTCACTTGAAGAGCCTGCTGGTGCACCATGAGGTGGTGGTTCCGGTAACCAAAGGGAGGCTCGATTTCGGCCCGTGGCAGCAGGTTTATTACGCCGAATTCGACGGACAGCGCGCCAAACGCGTCATCATTAAAGTGATGGGCGAGTGAGTAGCGAGGCAGGCGGTTCCGCCTGCGCGCGGAGGAAAAGGCATCGTGAAACGCATGTTGGTTTTTCTGCTTCCGATCGCGGCCCTGACAGCGGCCGCGGAACTTCCGGTCAAACAGGTGGTGCTGTACAAACATGGCGTCGGGTTCTTCGAGCGCTCGGGGAAGCTCGGGCCGGGGGAATCGGCGCGCCTCGATTTCAACGCCTCGGAGATGAACGACGTCCTGAAGTCGCTGACCATCGAAGAGCGCGGCGGCGGGAAGATCTCCGGCCTGCGCTACGATTCCATGGACCCGCTGGGCCACAAACTGGCCGAGTTTCCGTTCGAGATCGGCGCCGCGCAGCCGCTGAGCGTGATGCTGGACCAGCTCAAGGGCGCGCGCCTGGAATTGAAGTTCGGGAACGAGACGGTGGCCGGCGCCATCGTCAACGGCCGCCTGGTGGCCGCGAGCGACAAACAGCCGGAGCGCGAGCAGCTTACCCTGATGCTGGATGGCGGGGAGCTGCGGACCCTGGACCTGAGCGCGGCCACCGGCATTCACTTCACCGACCCGCAGTTGCAGCAGCAGTTCCGGGACTACCTGGCGGCGCTGGCCGCCGCGCGCTCCAAGGATAAACGCAGCGTGTTCATCGATTCCACCGACGCCAGGGAGCGGGAGATCGTGGCCAGCTACATGATTCCGGCGCCGGTGTGGAAGTCGAGCTATCGGCTGATTTTCGGCGCCAGTGGGCAGCCCGTGCTGGAGGGCTGGGCGATTGTGGACAACACCACCGGCGAGGATTGGAGCAGAGTGCAACTTTCGCTGGTCTCGGGGCGGCCGATTTCCTTCGTGAGCCAGCTCTATGCGCCGAAGTATGTGGAGAGGCCGGAGGCGGAACTGGCGGACGACCGCGCGGCGCGGCCCGTGGTGCATGAGGGCGGCTTTGATGCAAACGTCGGGATTGGGCGTGGCGAGGGCGGAGGTGTGGGTGGGGGTGTATACAGAGCGCAGGCGAAGGCGGCCCCGGCGCCGATGGCGGCTATGGCTGGCAGAGCAATGGCCGAGAACCTGGCGGTAGCGCCGAGTTCCATCGTGGCCAGCGCTTCCGCCGGCGAACTGGGCGAGCTCTTCGAATACCGCGTGGCCCAGCCGGTGACCATTCGCAAGAACGAGTCCGCCATGCTGCCGTTCTTGCAGCAGCCGATTGAAGCCCGCAAGCTGCTGATCTATTCCGACCACAGCTCGCAGCATCCTACCAACGCCGCCGAGCTAACTAACTCCAGCGGCAAAACCCTCGATGGCGGCCCCGTCACGGTCTACGACGGCGGCGCGTATGGCGGCGAAGCGCTCATGGAGACTCTTAAGGCCGCCGACAAACGGCTGATCAGCTACGCCGTCGACATCGGCACCCGCATTACCGAAGCCTTCGGCAGCAAGCAGGCGGTGGTTCGCGAGATTCACGCCGCGCGCGGCGTGCTGACCACCAAACTGGCCGCGGAAGAGACCCGAACTTACACCGTCCGGAACGTGGACAAGAAAGCCAAGACGCTGATTATCGAGCACCCGCTGCGGCAGGGCTACACGCTGCTGAACCAGAAGCCGGCGGAAAAGACCGCTAGCAACTACCGCTTCGAGATGCAGCTTGCGCCGGGCGCGACGCAGGAATTCGCGGTTTCCGAGGAGCGCGTGTACGACCAGACCTACCAGGTGACCAGCCTGACGCCGGATATCATCCTGAGCTACGTAAGCAACCGGACCCTCAGCGACACGGGCCGCGCGCAGTTGCAGCGCATCGCGGATCAGAAGCGGCAGCTTGCCGACAACAACGGGGCGCTGCAAGAAGTCGCGGGCCAGACGCGCGACCGGACCGCCGACGAAGAGCGCATTCGGCAGAACATCGGCAGCCTCAACAACGTGAGCGGCCAGCAGCAGCAGGTGCAGAACTACGCGCGCCAACTCGACGCGCACGAGCAGCAGCTTGCCACTTTGCGCGACCGCCAGTCGGACTTGCAGAAGAAGAGGACGGCGCTCGAAACCGAACTGAACAGGCTGATCGAGGCGCTGGCGTTTTGAAGCTGGCGCTCATCGGATACGGCCACGCGGGCCGCGCCCTGGCGCGCCTGCTGCGGCATAAGCGCCAGGAGTTTCCGTTCTTAGTCACCGGTATCCACACGCTGCGACACGGCACGGCGGTATCCGCTGGCGGCCTGCCGGACGATCCGCCGTTCGGCCCGCGCGCGGCCTCGGTCGAGGAGTTTCTGGATGCTGCGCGGGCGGATATCGCGGTGGAGCTGACCACGCTCAATCCCGCCACGGGCGAACCGGCCATTTCGCACATCCGCGCGGCTTTCGCCCGGCGCATGCACGTGGCGACCGCGAATAAAGGGCCCATCGCCCACGCTTACGCCGAGTTGCGCGACGAAGCCGCCCGCGCGGGCGTGGGATTCCGCTTCGAAGCGGCCGCCATGGATGGCGCCCCCGTATTCAACCTGTGGCACTACAATCTGCCGGGCGTGAAGGTGCTGGGCTTCACCGGCGCGCTGAATTCCACGTCGAAAGTGGTGGTGGAAGCCATGGAGTGCGGCGGCTCGTTCGAGGACGGTTTGAAAGCCGCGCGCGCCATGGGCATCACGGAAGCCGATGGCTCGTTCGACGTGGAAGGCTGGGACTCCGCCGCCAAGACCGCCGCGCTGGCCAACGTGCTGATGGACGCGCGCACCACGCCGCGGCAGGTTTCGACGCGCGGCATTGTGAGGCTGACGCCGGAGCGCGTTATGCAAATCGCGCGCCGGGGCAAGACCGTGCGCTTGATCAGCCGCGCGCGCCGCATCGGAGGCCGTGTCTCACTGCGCGTGCGCGCCGAAGTGCTGGACCGCTGCGACATTCTGGCCGCCACGCCGGGCACTTCGAACCTGATCCTGTTCCACACGGACCTGATGGGCACGTTCGGCACGGTCTCCATCGAGCCAACGGTGGAGCAGACGGCCTACGGCGTGTTCAGCGACTTGGTCAACTTGACCAGGGTGAGTGGGTAAGGCGCGTTCCGGCGCGGGTTTTCGGGATCGTAGAGCACGCAAATCGGAGCGCCGATGGCGGGAGGACGCCGGCTCTGGCCTCGCCCTTTGGCGGTGGCTCCGTTCAGCAAGACAAATTCGTACCGCAGGATGGTTCCGTCCTTGGTCCTCCGGTGGCCGGTCACAGTGCCTGGGGCGGGACGCCCTTCCGTCAGCAGCCGCATCTGAATGCGGAGGGGTATGGTGCAGCCAAAGGCGGTCGCAATCAGTGCCCCGAATACCAGGTACGGGACCCAGTTGGGCATCGGAGTATCGTTCCACTCGGTGGGATGGTTCACCTTCGGGTCGGATGGAAGATAGCGCACGGGCAGGCTGGAACCGGCTTTAAGCGTTTGCCAAATCCGCGGCGGGACCCCTTTGCGCGCTGCATACGCGCGCTCCTGGACGGTGAACCGGTAAGACACCAAGTGCTGCTGGTTCTTGTCTCCGCTGCGCCAGACTCGCGTGATTTGGGAATCCGTATTCAGGCCTTGTTCTTGCAGCAAGCGGTGATCCTTCGCCTGCCGCCTGGCCGTTGTTCCAAGACCGATGCCCGCGGCGACGGCCCCGAGTAACATCAAGACGGCCACTACGAGCAGCGCGATTCCTCCGCCGGTCAGGCTGACCGGGCGCAGGCTGGAATAGCCGAGGCCGTCCGGAGGCGTCCAACTTTCAATCATGGTTTACTCTTCTCTTTCCGCAATCGTCCCGCGTCCTGTAGGGCGCGGCGCAACAGAAATTCGATCTGCGCGTTGAGGCTGCGCAGGTCGGCATCGGCCCAGAGCTCGAGGGCTTCGTGCGTCGCCGGGTCCAGCCGAAGCAGGAATGCTTTCCGTTGCGCCATGGCCTTTTACTGGTATAGCGTGCCCGCGTTGACGATGGGCTGCGCATCGCGGTCGCTGCATAGCACCACGAGCAGGTTGCTCACCATAGCGGCCTTGCGCTCTTCGTCGAGTTCGACGATGTGCTTCGCGCTCAATTGATCGAGCGCCATCTCCACCATGCTCACCGCGCCCTCGACTATCTTCTGCCGGGCGGCGATGATGGCGCTGGCCTGCTGCCGCCGCAGCATCGCGCTCGCTATTTCGGGAGCATACGCCAGGTGCGTGATGCGGGCCTCGATGACCTCCACGCCGGCTTTGGACAGGCGATCCTGGATCTCATCGCGCATGCGGTGGGCGATATCCATCACCGACATGCGCAGCGACATCTGCCCTTCCACGTGCGCGTCGTAGGGATAGGTGGTGGCCAGGCTGCGCACGGCGGATTCGCTCTGCACGTGGACGAAATGCTCGTA
>Ga0182021_10001171_pt1 | contig 29713 bp, 19 predicted proteins | sample 612E3MmetaG_FD_120493 | JGI IMG/M metagenome (GOLD analysis project Ga0182021, IMG submission 120493) | Permafrost microbial communities from Stordalen Mire, Sweden - 612E3M metaG (Illumina Assembly) | ecosystem: Environmental > Terrestrial > Soil > Wetlands > Permafrost | place: Sweden... | reverse complement strand
GTTGAAAAACTTTTATACAGGAATATTGCTTACCTGATGAATGATTTTGAGATCTCATATACATATTCCGCAACATTTATGGCTGAATCTGCAAAAAAAGAATTTAGATTAAGTTTAGGCAACTCATTAATTGCATTTGCCCCAAACTATCCTAAAACTATTAATATTGATGATTTACAAATCAGCCACCGGCCCGGAATGGGCAAACTTCCTGCTCTTCCTTATGCCAGGCAGGAGGCAGAATATGTATCTGGTATTACAGGAGGTAAACTTTTTGAGGGTGATGAAGCAAAAGAATCAGTTTTTAAAGCTGAAGCCGGCAATTTTGATATTATCCATCTGGCTATGCATACCCTTTTGAATGATGAAGAACCAATGCAATCAACATTGATTTTCAGTCCTGAAGCTGATGATAAAGGAGACGGTTTTCTTAAGACTTATGAAGTATACGGCGTCCCCTTAAAAGCAAAAATGGTGGTACTTAGCTCGTGCAATACCGGGTCCGGTTTATTATATTCTGGTGAAGGAATATTGAGCCTGGCCAGAGGATTTATCTATTCAGGGAGTGAGTCGGTTGTAATGTCAATGTGGGAAATTGAAGACAGGTCAGGGACAGAGATTGTGAAGATGTTTTATAATAACCTTAAAAATGGGGATTCTAAAAGTGAAGCACTGCGAAAAGCAAGAATCGACTACCTTAAAAATGCGGATCAATTAAGATCACATCCTTATTACTGGTCCACCTTGATCATATATGGAAATAATACCTCATTATATTATTCCCGTAAGTTGATTTTAGTATCAGTTACTGGCATAGCAATTCTTATAGCCCTGGTTATATTTTATTTCTGGAAACGCAAATATTCCTGATATTCCGGATCTTCTTTTATCATTTCCGTAATGGCTTCTTTACATAAATATTTTTTTCGCCTGGCATATGTCTCATTCTTAAGATTCATTTTTTCTGCAATCTCTTCGTAGGATTTACCTTCTGAAAACAAATTCAATATTACCCGCTGATCAGGCTTAAGTTTTGCAAAAGCTCTGGCAACGATCCTCTCAAGAATCTGATTGTTGCTTTCTTCAGTCTCATCTTCGTCCATATAGTCAGATTGCAATTCTGTGCTTCTTTGCTTTTTTCTCAGCTGAGCGTTCCAGACATTACGTGCAATTCCGAAAAAATAGCCTTTCAGGTCAGTAGTCAGATTTAAATTGTTCTCCGTTATCTGTTTGTACAAAATTATTATTGAGTCCTGAAAAACGTCCGGAACATCATCATCAGAACCGCTATTCTTCAAAACGTAACTTTTTACTGATTGCAAATAATTGTCATACAGCCAATTCAGAATTTTGTCATCCTGTTGAAGAATGCCATCAATAATACTATTGTCTGAAATTTTGTTAAACAATCCTTGTAGTTCTTTTATCAGAGTTCAAATATACTATTTCCAAAATCTAAAATTGGTTTTATGAAGGATGAGCTTTTGATTTTTCAACAACGTGGGATAATCATAATTAAAATATAAATATCTTTACCCTCTTTAACATAAAATTCCCAAAAAGTATATGTCTTTCAATTTTGTAAAACAGCCTGATGCAATGGATTGCGGACCCGCTTGTCTGAAGATGGTGGCAGGATTTTACAAAATGAACTTTTCACTTGAGTCAATTAGAAAAAAATGTTACATAACCAGGGAAGGAGTCTCATTCCTTGGGCTCTCTGAAGCTGCCGACTCTCTGGGCTTCAAAACAATAGGTGTAAAAATTCCCCTTGAGTTGCTGTATGATAATGTTCCGTTGCCCTGTATAGTTCACTGGAGACAAAAGCATTTCATTGTTGTTTACAAAATCAGTAAAGGAATTATATGGGCAGCTGATCCGGCAGCAGGACTTGTCAGATTCACAAGCGAGGAATTTGTCAGAAACTGGGCTTCAACCCTGGCTGACGGAAAAGCTGCCGGCCTCGTCCTGATAATTGAACCTACCCCGGAACTGTATGAGAATCAGATTGAGACTGAAAAATCAAATGGTTTCAAATTCCTGTTCAGGTATTTTCATCTTTACAGAAAATATTTATTTCAGTTAATACTTGGATTATTTCTTGGAAGTTGCATACAGCTTGTTATTCCGTTCTTAACTCAGTCAATTATTGACATTGGCTTGAATAATAATGATTTAGGCTTTATTTACCTGATTCTTTTTGCTCAGATGGCACTTCTGGTTGGAAGAATGTCAGTTGAATTTATCCGGGGCTGGCTGCTTCTTCATATCGGAGCAAGAGTCAATGTAGCCATAATTTCGGGATTCCTTCAAAAGCTGATGTCTTTACCTGTTGCATTCTTTGATACAAAGCTGACCGGAGATATTCTTCAGCGTATAGAAGATAATAACAGGATTGAAGAATTTCTGACTTCAGCCAGTCTGAATATATTATTTTCTTTTTTCAATCTGGTAGTATTTGGAATTGTACTTGCTATTTATAGTTATAAGATCCTTCTTTTGTTTCTTGCCGGTTCAATTTTATATATTACCTGGGTTTCTCTGTTTATGAAATCCAGATCCTATTTAGATCATCAGCGCTTCAAGATGATGTCATCATCAGGATCTAAATTAATAAATATGGTCAATGGCATGCAGGAAATAAAGCTGACCCAGAGCGAACTGAGCATGCGGTGGGACTGGGAAAAACTTCAGGCATCAATATTCAGGTTGAAGGTAAAGGGACTGAGTATTATTCAGTACCAGTCAGCAGGAGCTACCTTAATCAATGAGCTCACAAATATTTTTATTACGATTATTTCGGCAACAGCCGTTCTTAAGGGCGATATGACGCTGGGTATGATGCTGGCAGTTCAGTTTATCATAGGTCAGTTAAATGTGCCTGTCAACCAGATTATCGGATTCTTCAGTATGTCGCAGGATGCAAAAATGAGTCTTGACCGGCTTGCTGAGGTCCATCATATGGATAGCGAGGAACCGGATCGCGAAACAAAAGTGCGTAAGCTTCCTGAAAAAAAAGATTTCTATATCAATAATCTTTCTTATCAGTATGAAGGACCTCGTTCTCCGTACGCTTTAAAAGATATTGACCTGTTTATTGAAGAGAATAAAATAACGGCAATTGTTGGCACCAGCGGCAGCGGAAAAACTACATTGCTTAAGATGCTTCTGGGATTTTATCAACCCGTTAAAGGTGAAATTCTTATAGGCGATACCATGCTATCGAATCTCAGTCTTAAAGTATGGAGGGAAAAAGTTGGAGCTGTAATGCAGGATGGTTTTTTATTCCCCGATACAATTGCTTACAATATTGCCCCCGGATCTGAAGATATAAATGAAGAAAGACTGGTGGAAGCAGTACGGATTGCTAATATAAAGACATTTATCGAGTCGCTTCCGCTTGGATACAATACCAGGATAGGCATTAATGGTCATGGCTTAAGCGAAGGTCAGAAACAAAGACTGCTGATCGCCAGGGTAATTTATAAAAACCCGGATATAATTATTTTCGATGAAGCAACAAATTCTCTTGATGCGAATAATGAAAAGGTAATTGTAGAGAACCTCACCGAATTTTTTAAGGGGAAAACTGTTATTGTTGTTGCACACAGGCTTAGTACGGTGAAAAACGCGGATAAAATCGTAGTTCTTGACGCAGGCAGAATAATTGAGACGGGTGCACATGAAACGCTTTTGGCAAAACACGGATCCTACTTTGACCTGGTAAAAAATCAACTTGAACTTGGGAATTAGTACTTACAGATGAAAGAATTTGAGCCCCGGATAATATATTCTGATCCCGTAAAGGAAATAATGGGAGCTCCTCCACGCAAAATTATCAGATGGGGAACCATGGTTATGTTTTCGGTGTTTGTGCTTTTTATCCTTTTTGCATGGCTTATAAAATATCCTGATTCAATACCTGCCCCTGTCGAAATAACTACAATGAATCCACCGGTAACACTGGTTACTAAAATTTCGGGTCGCATAAAGAACCTGTATGTAAAAGACAGAGAAAAGGTAAATTCAGACCAATTACTTGCTGTAATGGAAACTACTGCCTCTGTAAGTGAGGTTAAACAGCTGAAAGGGTTGATTAATGATATTCATAATCCGGATTCACTTTTATCCGGATCGTTACCTTCTTTTTCAGAACTTGGTGAACTTCAGGGATATTATGCCTCTTTCATGAAAAACCTTACTGACTATAACAATTATGTTACAAATGATTTTTATGGCAGCAAAATAATCTCATTGACTGATGAGATAAATAGTATTAAGGAATATATCTACAGACTAGAGGTTAAGGAGAGGCTTTATTCTGAAAATCAGAAAATTGAGGCAAAAAAATTCAATAGGGATTCTTCTCTTTATGCAATTAAAGTAATCTCGGAAAGTGATCTTGAGATATCGCGTCAATCATTAATCCGGCTTAATATTGAACTTCAGCAGGTACGGCTCGACCATTCTGCCAAGGCTATTGAAATGGCAGAGAAACGGCAACTCCTTCAGGATTACCGGATTACTCGAACTGAAGAAAAAGATAAACTCAGATCAGTTCTTAGGGAATCTTTTCTGAATCTCAGGGCACAGTTAAATATCTGGGAAAATAGTTATCTTCTTGTTTCTCCGGTTGAGGGCATAGTATCATTTACACGCTTCTGGTCAGCAAACCAATCCGTTTTAAAAGATGAGCCGGTTATCAATGTTGTACCTCTTGAACCGGGAGACTTCCTGGGAAGAATAAATCTCAAGATGCAAAGATCGGGTAAAGTTAAGAACGGACAATTAGTCAATATTAAACTTAGCGGTTATCCTTATATGGAATATGGAATGTTAAGAGGTATTGTAAGATCAAAATCACTTTTGCCGTCAGGTGATGAGTATATTATTGAAATAACTCTTCCGCAGGGACTTACAACTTTGTATGGGAAAAAACTTGATTTTACCCAGAACATGCAGGGTACAGCTGAAATAATTACCGACGATGTCCGTCTCCTTCAAAAAATAATAAATCCGTTCAGATACCTTGTCTCAAGAAATAAAAGGTAAATTGACTATCGGCTATCATGAACAATAAACTATAAATCGCTTGAAAATCAATGATGTTTTGTTATAGATTGCCGACATTTATTAAAGATAAAATTAACTCAACTTTTTGAATATGGCTCATAGTCATCATCCTTGGATGTAGATGACAAAATGTTGCCGGATGTCGGTTTTATATCAGTCTTTGACTTGTTATTATTCTTTTTTACATATTTCTGATATAGCCGTATGGCCAGAAATGCCATGGCAAATGAAAATAATAGAATCTCGGTTTTGTTCATATTTAATCTGTAAATTATTGTCCTGTACTAACAATTTCATTCAGCATTGAAATCATTTTTCAAATATATAATTTATCAGCCACAAACGGATTCAAAAGTATCTGGAAAGTAGGATTTAAGATCATCCTGATACCGTTTCTATCAGCTCCAGTCTCTCTTATTGTCTGATTCTCACATTTATTTATGACAAAACTTTGAGTATTATTAAATATTTCAATATTTTCGTACTCTGAAAATACCATGAATTACCATGGGGAAGAATACTGATAATGAGCTGAAATATAAAAGGATTGATTATGGATAAGAAAAATCCGGATAACTCTGTTCGAGAAGAACAATTCGGGGCTGATGAAAATGCTCCCGGAACTGAGTATGCCACACAAGCGGAAAACGCGCAGAAAATTGAGCTTCTGGGTGATGCTGAAAAACAAGAAGAAATAGTATCAGAAGTCAATGAGAATGAAGAGTTAATGATAGAGAATCTATCTGCTGAACTACCGGAGAAGGAAGAGCCGAGACCAATGTTTGATCACTTATCTGATGACCTTGAACTTCCTCCTGTAGATTATTCAGGTTATTCCAAGCATGAACTGGTTGAGACAATCCGTCTTATTATTGAAAACCGGCCTCCTTCGGAAATCAAGGGTGATATAGACCGTCTTAAAGTGCTGTTCTATAAGAAGATGAAGCTTGAAGCGGATGAAAGAAAGAACAAATTTCTTGAAGGCGGAGGGAAAATTGAAGATTACAGAGCCTGGGTCGATCCCGACGACGCGGTGGTAAAACATCTGCTTGAGAAATACAAAGAGAAAAAAACCGACTACAATAAGATTCAGGAAGCAGAGAAATATGAGAATCTTAAGAAAAAATATGATATAATTGATAAGATCAAGGAGCTTGTTAACAGAGAGGAATCAATAAACAAGACATTCCACGACTTCAGGATCCTTCAGAATGAATGGCATTCTATCGGCGTTGTTCCGCAAACCGCACTTAAGGATCTTTGGGAAAATTATCATCATTATGTTGAAATTTTCTATGATTATATTAAAATAAATAAGGAGTTGAGGGATCTTGACCTGAAAAAGAACCTTGAGTCTAAGATTAAGTTGTGTGAAAGAGCTGAAGAACTCCTGCTTGAACCAAACCCGGTCAATGCTTTCAGATCTTTACAGGACTTTCACAATAACTGGCGCGAGATAGGTCCGGTTCCTCAGGAAGCCAAAAACGAGATCTGGGAGAGATTCAAAGAAGCAACTTCGCAGATCAATAAAAGGCACCATGAGTACTTTGAGAAACAGAAAGATGATCAGAGGAAAAATCTGGATGCAAAGATTGCGCTTTGTGAGGAGGTAGAAGCAATCAATCTGCTTGAGATGAAAAATTTCAGGGATTTTGATGACAGAGCTGCTAAGGTTGTTGAATTGCAGAAAATGTGGCGGACGATTGGTTTTGCTCCTAAAAAGCAGAATAATAAAGTATATCAGAGATTCAGGGATGCCTGTGATGCTTTCTTTGAGAAAAAGAGAGAGTTTTATTCCGATAATAAGGAGATTCAACTTACCAACCTTCAGCTGAAAACGGAATTATGTATCCATGCTGAAGCTCTTCAGGAGAGTAGCGACTGGAAAGGAACTTCCGATGAGCTGATCAAGCTTCAGAAGGAATGGAAAGAGATCGGTCCGGTTCCACGGAAACAATCTGAACGAAGCTGGAAAAGATTCAGGAAAGCCTGTGATCATTTTTTCAATAGGAAAGCTGAGTTTTTTGCAAAACTTGATACTTCCTATGAAGACAACCTTAAAGAGAAACTTGCTATTATAGATGAACTGGAGAAGTTTGATCCCGGAACAGATGTTCATGCTGCATTCGAACGACTTAAAGAACTGCAGAGGAAATGGACCGATATCGGATTCGTTCCGTTTAATATGAAGGATGAGATCACTAATAAATACCGAAATGCACTGAATAAGGAATTTGACAAATTGAAAATCGGGGATGATGATAAGAATATTCTCAAGTATAAAACCAAACTCGATAATCTTAAGGCAAATCCCAAAGCTTCCAGAAAAGTGAGAAATGAAAGAGATAAATTCTTCACCAAGATCAAACAACTGGAGAGCGATATAGTGTTGTGGGAAAATAATATAGGCTTCTTTGCCAAATCAACCAATGCAGATACAATGATTAAAGAGGTTGAAGAAAAGATAGATTCCGCAAGGAGAATGATCAAAACTCTCGAAGAAAAAGTCAGGATGATAGACCAATCTGGTCTTGATGATTAATAATAACAAATTCAGATAGTTAAACTTTAAAGAATTTTTTGCATTGACTGACGTTAAATACGTATTCGTTACCGGGGGAGTTACTTCTTCACTGGGGAAGGGAATTATTTCTGCTTCTCTTGCAAAGCTATTGCAGGCCAGAGGCTATTCCGTAACTATTCAGAAACTCGATCCTTATATAAATGTCGACCCCGGAACACTCAATCCCTACGAACACGGGGAGTGTTATGTGACACTTGATGGAGCTGAAACAGATCTTGATCTTGGACATTATGAAAGATTCCTGAATGTTCCTACCAGCCAGGCAAATAATGTAACAACCGGACGGATCTATCAGTCGGTAATCAATAAAGAACGGAAAGGCGATTATCTGGGTAAAACTGTCCAGGTAATACCTCATATTACCGATGAAATCAAAAGGAGGATCAAGCTTGTCAGCTCAGGTAATAAATTTGAGATAGTAATAACGGAAATAGGCGGGACTGTTGGCGACATTGAATCACTTCCGTATATAGAATCTGTTCGTCAGTTGAAATGGGAGCTTGGAAATCATAATTGCATTGTTATTCATCTTACACTTGTACCTTATCTCTCCTCAACCGGAGAATCGAAAACCAAACCAACGCAACATTCTGTAAAAGAGCTTCTTGAAACAGGAATTCAACCCGATGTACTGGTGCTGAGAACAGAAAGGCATCTTAATGAAGAATTGAAAAGAAAGGTGGCATTGTTCTGTAACGTCGAAGAAAATGCAGTAATCGAGTCGGTTGACGTATCTACAATTTATGAGGTGCCGATAAAAATGATTGAGCAGGGTCTTGATAAGACCGTCCTGCGGAAACTGGCCCTGCCGGTTGAGAATGAACCACCTCTTACAGAATGGAGAGAATTCCTTACCAAATTAAAGAATCCCAAACATTCCATTAAAGTCGGACTTGTCGGGAAGTATGTTGAGCTCCCTGATGCCTATAAGTCAATTGCAGAATCATTCATTCACAGCGGAGCAATGAATGAGTGCGAAATCGATGTTAAATACATACATTCAGAAGAAATTACTGAAAATAATTTTATAGACAAACTTGCGGGTTTGAATGGTATTCTTGTGGCTCCTGGCTTCGGATCAAGAGGTATTGAGGGGAAAATATTAACTGTAAAGTATGCCCGTGAAAACAACATTCCGTTTTTCGGAATTTGCCTGGGCATGCAATGTGCTGTTATTGAATTTGCCAGAAATATTCTGAAATTTGAAGGAGCTCATTCAACTGAGATAAATCATAAAACTAAATACCCGGTTATTGATCTTATGGAGGAGCAGAAAAGCATAATCGATAAAGGAGGAACTATGAGGCTCGGAGGGTTTAAATGCATTATCAACAGAAATTCAAGGGTATACGAGGCTTACAAAAAAACAGAAATTGTTGAGAGACACAGGCACAGGTACGAGTTCAACGATAAATATTTTGATGATTTTAAAAACAACGGTATGATACCAGTCGGGATCAATCCCGAATCAAACCTGGTCGAGATCATTGAAATACCTGATCACAAGTGGTTCATCGGAGTCCAGTTTCACCCCGAATACAGCAGCACTGTCATAAATCCGCATCCGCTATTTGTAAGTTTTATCAAAGCATGCATCGGATAGAAGAATCAATTAATTCATATAGTTGATTTCTGATAATCACTATTTAATATATAGAAACAAATAAATTTAAACTGCCCCATAGAATGGATAGAAATACAATAACAGGAGTTATTTTGATTTTTGCGATATTTGTCGGATTCAGTATTTATAATAATAACAGGTTAAACAAAGGCTTTGAAAAAGCTGTGTCAGTTGCAGAAGCTTCCTATGCCAAAGGAGACCTGGAAACAGCACGGACAGAATATTACGATGCCCTGAAGTTCAAAGCAAATCAGCCTGATGTTATAGCAAAAATAAATGAGATCAATCTTAAACTCGGAATCGTGCCCGGACAGGCAAAGATTGATACCGTAACTACACAGAAGTCAAAAAATGAAATCCCTGCAAAACCAATTGCAGGAACCACATCTGATAATAACCAATATGGAGTATTTGCAAAAGCTGCAGAAGGTAAGAATGAATTCATTACTCTTGAAAATAATAAAATAGAACTTAAAATATCATTGAAAGGGGGAAGAGTTTTTTCTGCACGGTTGAAAGACTTCAAAACTTTTGATTCCAAGCCCTTGATTCTGTTCTCAGGCGACTCAACAGTTTTCGGATTCAATTTTTTCACTTCCGATAATAAAGCCGTTCAGACCAGCAACCTCTATTTTAAACCGGTGTCTGAGCAGAAATCATATATTGTGAGTTCCAGTCCGCAAAGCGTAAGTTTAAGGTTAATGGCTGACTCCGTCAGATATATCGAATATAGATACACTCTTGCGCCTGGCAGGTATATGGTTGACTTCAATGTTACCTTTAAATCAATGGAAGGCATTATTGCTTCCAATCAGAATAATCTGACGCTCGACTGGAAAATGTACATTCCCCAACAGGAAAAAGGACGTCAGAATGAAGAGAACTATTCAACAATTAAGTATAAATATTATCAGGATGATGTAGATGGCCTGAGGTTAAGATCAACCAAAGATGAGAAAGTCGATATTACCACAAAACTCAGCTGGATTGCATTTCAGGATCAGTTTTTTTCATCTGTTATCGTTACGGATGATTTCTTTCTGAATGCGGCAGTTACATCCACCCGTACATTAACTTCATCGAAGTATATAAGATTCTATACTTCTGAAGTAGGTGTTCCTTTTAACCAGGGATCTGAAAATGCCATTAAAATGAAATTGTATTTTGGACCAAATTCAATCCCAATATTAAAGAAAGAGGGCCTTCAGCTGGATAGAATAGTTTTTCTCGGGAAAAATATTATTGGCTGGATCAACAGGTTTATTATAATTCCAATATTCAATATCCTTCAGAAATATATATCCAGTTATGGAATAATTATTCTGATTCTGACAATAATTATTAAGATTGTCCTGTTCCCCCTCACTTTCAAATCCTATCAGTCGACAGCAAAAATGCAGGTTCTTAAACCTATGGTAGATGAATTGGGAAAGAAGTTTCCCAAGAAGGAAGATGCCATGAAAAAGCAACAGGCTACAATGGATCTCTATAAGAGGGCTGGAGTAAACCCGATGGGAGGGTGCCTGCCTATGCTTCTTCAGATGCCGATACTTTTTGCCATGTTCAGGTTTTTCCCTGTTTCAATTGAATTAAGGCAGGAACATTTCCTGTGGGCTACTGACTTATCAACTTACGATTCCATACTAAATCTGCCGTTTATGATTCCAATGTATGGAAACCATGTGAGCCTTTTTACATTATTAATGACTGCTTCAACATTACTGACGATGAAAATGACCGGCTCTTCTCCGGGGTCAGATCAGCCGGGAATGAAGATGATGATGTATATGATGCCTGTAATGTTTATGCTTATCCTGAATAATTTCTCATCAGGACTTACTTATTATTATTTTCTTGCAAACATTCTTACATATGCGCAGAATATGATCTCCAAAAGATTTATTGATGCCGGTAGTGTTCTTGCGACACTCGAGGAAAACAAAAAGAAGCCGTTGAAAAAATCGAAATGGCAGCAACGGCTCGAAGCGGCTGCGAAACAAAGAGGAATTAATCCACCAAAAAAATAACAGGCTGACACTGAAAGATTAAGAGATATCTCCCTGCAGACATATTTATTAAAAAGTTAAAAATTCCTAAATTATTAGTGTAATATGAAATTATTACTAAATTTATTACTTCCAATTAACATGGAAAATGGGGAAAAAATTTAGAAATAAGGATCTGGCTGAAAAGCTGGGAGTGTCAAGTACACTTGTCTCACTCGTACTTAATAATAAAGCTGATCAGCAAGGTATCCGTAAAGATACTCAGGAAAAGGTACTTTTTCTGGCCCGGAAGATGGGTTATTTTGATTCAGTGCAACAGAAGGATGAAACATCTGTTGTTGAGGAAAAACCAGGAATCCTGGGAATGATTGTACCTGCTCTGAATGATCCTTTTGTCATTCAGATAACTCCGTTTCTTCAAAAAGCATTTTCAAGTATCGGTGTTGGATTTTCTATAGTTACCAAGGACCCTGATGATCAGAGATATGACCGTTTACTGGTAGCATTTAAAAAGTTCTTTACAGGTCTTATTCTTTTAGGTGATTCTGCAGATGATGGTACAGTAAGGACCCTCCGCACATCAGATTATCCATTTGTTGTGCTTGAAAAATCATTTAAGAAATTACGGCTGAATACAGTTTGTTCAGACTCACTCAGCGGAGTCACCATCGTTGTTAACCATATTGAAAAGCTTGAATATAAGAACGTATTAATTATTTCAGATCGCAAGTCTTTTCATTTGGATCCTGGAAGAGTTCAGGATCTTATTGAATCTCTGGGAAAGAAAACAGGTATAAACAAACCGGTATTAATTGAATTGGATAACCATGTAGCCGGAAACGATTTGGATTTTGTTCAGCTTGAAAAATTTCTTCGTCCTCCTTTCCGTGCAGAGGTTATGATTATTATGAATGCGAGCCTGGTCTATCCGGTAATGACCTTTGTAAGAAAAAGTAAAGTACGAATTCCTCAGGATATTGCCTTGGTTTCAATGGAGGAAGGAATCGGATTCGACCTTATGTATTCCCCTGTCACCTGCCTCAGAAAACCTCTTTCGGGAATGTCAATAAAAGTTGCAAATATGATTTGGTCTGAAGTAAAAAACAACGGTAAAGGAAAATTTAAAAGGCAGGTGAATATCTCACCTGAGCTTATTGTCCGGAATTCGTGTGGTTCTATTTAGTCCCGACTCCAACATGAGAAAATTTCCCGGTTATTTTTTGGCCCTGTTTATATTACTAAACTTCGGCTGTACAGGTAAACATTTGATTAACAACAAAGAGTATCTTGATCTGGTCAGTAAGTCATTTAATGAAAGAAAACAACTTTCTGTTAAACGCGAAGCTGCCCTGTTCCGGGTTTTTGACCGTAATCTGTCAGTTGAACAGAAAGAAGCGCTGGAATACCTCTATTCTTTTATGCCGTTGAATGATCTGGCTGACTATAGCGGCGATTTTTTTCTTGCTAACGTTGATATATCGTTGCGTACGAAAGAAGATACAAAGTGGGGAAGAGATATCCCTGAAGATATTTTCCTACATTATGTTCTTCCCTGCAGAGTTAATAATGAAAACCTGGATTCCTTCAGGATTGTCTACTATGATGAGATATTGAACCGGGTGAAAGATAAAGATATCCGTAATGCTGCATTGGAGATTAATCACTGGTGTCATGAAAAAGTAACTTATCAGCCGGCCGATATCAGGACATCTGCTCCAATGAGCACAATTCTGTCTGCAAGAGGAAGATGTGGCGAAGAATCTACATTCACGGTAGCTGCCCTGCGTACTGCAGGAATTCCTGCCCGTCAGGTATATACTCCCCGCTGGGCTCACAGCGATGACAATCATGCCTGGGTCGAAATCTGGATTGACGGTGAGTGGTATTATATGGGTGCCTGTGAACCTGAATCTGTTCTGGACCGGGGTTGGTTTACTGAACCAGCAAGGAGAGCCATGCTGATACATACCAAATCGTTTGGTGCCTATCTGGGCAATGAGAACATTCTGGTCAGGAACAAGAATTTTACAGAGGTCAATAATCTTTCCAAATATGCCATCACAAAGAGAATCGTTGTGAAAGTAGTTAATAGAGACAAAGTACCTATAACTAATGCAAAAGTTGAATTCCAGCTATATAACTATGCTGAATTTTATCCCCTCGCAGTTGTTCCGACTGACGAAAATGGATTAAGCCGTTTCGAGACCGGTCTTGGAGATCTCTTAATCTGGGCATATAAAGGAGATGATTTCGATTATAAGAAGATATCTGTCAGTGAAACCGATACTCTGGTCTTGACGCTCACCAGTAAAAATGAATCTAACAAAAGTCTTGATCTCGATCTTGATGTACCGGTCACCCGTTCACCGTTTCCGGGACCTTCCGCTGAATTGGCTGCTTCGAATTCAAAGAGAGTCAATGATGAAAATTTAATCCGTCAGAAGTATGTTGATTCATGGATGAAACCCGATGAGGCAAAATCGCTGGCTCTGAAACTCGGTATGGATTCTGCAAAATTATTGAAAATATTTACCAGAAGCATGGGTAATTATAAAGAGATCAGATCATTCCTTTCCTCTATACCTGATTCACTTAAGGACCATGGGGTTTCAATGCTTGAGATCCTGGCTGACAAAGACCTCCGCGATACTAAAGGAAATATTCTTTCAGACCACCTTATTAACAGTTTCAGACCGGCAGGTCTTTCGGGTGACAAGGGAGCAAACCTGTTTCTGAATTATGTTCTAAATCCGCGGATTGCAAATGAACTTTTAGTTGGCTGGCGCAGTTATTTCAGGAAGAATCTTCCTGCACAGCTGATCAAACAGGCTTCGGCTGATCCATCAGTTATCATCCGGTATCTGAATGATAATATTATTATTAGCGACGAAAACTATTATAAAACGCCATTGACACCCACAGGGGTAAATGAACTTAAAGTTTCAGATGAAGCTTCCCGTTCAATTTGTTTTGTAGCTATCTGCCGGAGCCTAGGTATTCCTTCAAGACTTGAGCCGGGAAGCAGAGTACCTCAGTATTATTCTAACGACAGCTGGAATGATGTTTATTTTTCCGATCAGAAACATCCTTTGCAAAAGAAAGGATTCCTTAAACTTCTATCCGAAGACACAAAACCTGTTCCCGAATATTATATACACTTTACTGTAGCAAGATTTGAAAATGGCAGATATAATACCCTAGAATATAATTTCAATAAAAAGATAACTGATTTTAAAGAGGAACTTACTTTATTGCCGGGCAGTTATATGCTTGTAACCGGGAACAGATTAAATGACAGTAAGATATTATCAAATATTTCTTTCTTTACTCTTTCTGAAAATGAACATAAAACAATTGACGTTAAAATCAGGAAAGATATATCTGTCAATAAATTACTGGGTAAATTAGAAACTGGAAATATTACTAAACTATTGAATAGTAATAGCATCCCTGTCGAAAGGATATTGGAAAAAGGTGTGGCAATATTCTGGATAGAACCGGACAAGGAACCCACCAAACATATTTTCAATGATCTGCCATTGCTTAAACGTGAGCTCGACTCCTGGGGTGGATATTTCCTTTTCCTGACCGGATCAATGCAGAATCAGGGTGTCTTTAAACCGGAACAGCTTAAAGGATTACCGGCAAACTCAATATTCGGAGTTGACGATCAGATGGGACAACTGAAAAATATTTCCGGTTGTACTGCTTCCTCAGATGTTAACTTGCCATATGTTGTTATGACCGACAAAAATGGAAATATTTTATTTACATCGGTTGGCTACAGGATAGGCATAGGAGAACAAATCCTGAAACACGTAAAATAAAATAATTTTGTTGTGAGGACAGGTCGCGACCTGTCCCTACAACTGTTGATATCTATTTTTATTTTTCCGGATTAAATTTCCTTAAATAAATATATATTTGTAATGTTTTGGTGTTACAATGAAATAAAATCATTGTAATGAAAAGGGAATGCGGTTTGAATCCGCAACAGTACCCGCTGCTGTGATGCCCGATCGTTCTTGCGATGATGGTTTTAGGAAATACCTGCCACTATGACGAATATTGATCATGGGAAGGCTTCATAAAACCGGGATAAGTCAGAAGACCTGCCAGACAAGTGTTATATTCAAGGCTTTCGGGAAGAAAAGCACCGGATCAATAATTGATTCCCTTATAAAATTCCTGTAAGCACTGAATACTTAAAATTAAAGGTGATTTATTTTGCACCAAAAGGATTTAAAGTGCGTCAGTTAGCGAAAATTCAGGGAAGTGTGGCATTGAGAAATATACTTATAATATATATCGCAATTGTTTTTTCATTTCCATTGCAGGCACAGATAAGTCTTAACAATGATACAGTTACAATAAAGGAAGTTGTCATCTCCAGAAAGAAATCCTGGACAGATCAGGCAGGATACAAGGAAACAACGATTGATTCTTCAGTTCTTAAAAATAATAGTAACCTCAATTTATCCGACCTGCTCTCGGTAACCTCAAATATTTTTATCAAAAGTTATGGGTTAGGTGGAGTTGCAACACCCACCTTCAGGGGTACCGGGGCAAATCACACACAGTTAGACTGGAATGGCATTAATCTGAACAGTCCGATGCTAGGCCAGGCTGACTTATCACTGATACTATCCGGAATGATCGATGATATCCAGATTTATTTTGGTGGAGCTTCGATGGCGTTGAACAGCGGTGGGATCGGTGGTATTCTGAACCTCGAGACGAAACCGGTCTGGAAGAAAGAGAGTTCTGTTCTGATTAATCCCGGATTTGGCAGTTTTGGAAAGTATAGCGGTTTAGTTAAGATCAAAAGCGGTAATCTCAATTTTCAGACAATTACAAGAGCCTTCTTTCAATCATCGGAAAATAATTTCAGATATCTGAATAGTGAAATTAGTGCCGAACCGTTCTGGGAAACCAGAAAGAACAGCCAGATGCAACAGAACGGGTTCATGCAGGAATTTTATTACAGGAAAGCTGATAATGTTGCTTCAGCCAGAGTATGGTACCAGTCGGCAAACAGAAATCTTCCGGCCTCATTACTTACCGAGCCGGTAAATACAGGTGAAAAACAGTATGATGAATCACTGAGGACAATGCTTGATTATGCCACATTCAAGGGAAGAAATAATTATTCTTTTACAGGTGTCTGGATGTTCAACCGACTTAATTATACTAATCGTCTGGCGTCAATTGACTCACGTAATCTTTCGGAAACATTGATTTTGAAGGCCTGCATGGAAAGCAGGATAAGTGTAAATACAAAACTGAAGCTTATCCTGAATGATGATTTGAGCTTCATTAAATCAAATAATTATGATCAGAATGTTTCAAGGAATACGACCATACTTACTGCTTCTGTCGATAATAAAGGAGATGGCAGGTTAGGTGCGTTTTTTCTTCTCCGTGAGATTTTAGATAAGAATTCCCTGCTGATACCGGATTTTTCAGCCGGACTGCAATTCAGGATTATGGACGAAAAAGATTATTTCCTGAAAGGAAATATTTCAAGAAATTCCAAAATACCTACAATGAATGATCTTTTTTGGATGCCAGGCGGAAATCCTGATCTGAAAAATGAATATGCCTTTATGTATGAACTGACTTACGAAATGAGCAGGAAATTTTCCATGCCTTTGAGTTTTAAATATGACATTTCAGTTTTCCAAAATTCAATAAAAGATATGATTCAATGGCATCCCGGAGAATTTTCCTATTGGACCGCCGATAATATTAAAAGTGTGAACTCACGGGGAGTGGAATCTTCATTCGAATTAAACTATACATATCATGACCTGCTAACCGGTATTAAAGCAGGTTATTCCTTCACCAGATCAACAACAGGAAGTTCAGATAATGGAGACAATACTTCAGCCGGTAAGCAGTTGATGTATATACCGGAAAATCAGGTAAATGCATCATTAAACTTAAACTATGGGATAATTTATTTTTCGTGGCTGGCAAACCTGACAGGACGAAGATATATAACAGTTGATAATTCGAAGTTTCTGCCGGGTTATTTTCTAAATGATGTTTTAGCTGGCTTTAATCTTAAGCTGAAAAGAAATTCACTGGATATAAGTTTTAAAATTGATAATCTGTTTAAAGTAAATTATCAGTCAATTGCCTATTTCCCGTTACCGGGACGGTCGTACTTTGTTAATTTATCGTTTCAAATAGCTAAATAAAATAAAATAAAATGAAAGATTTACTTAAAGTTATTTTAATAATCTCAGCAATTGTATCCTGTACCAGGATATCTGAAAATCCTGAGTCAGGGGTTTTTACCGGCAACGGTGTTTTTATAGTGAATGAAGGAAACTTCATGGGCGGAAATGGTTCACTTTCTTTCTTTTCGTACGATTCTATGAAAATTTATAATGATCTTTTTTATCAGGTCAATGGCAGGCCTCTGGGAGATGTTCCAAATTCTATACTAATCTATAAAGACAAAATCTACGTAGTTGTTAATAATTCGGGTAAAATCGAAGTAATTGATCAATCCACGCTTGAATCGAAAGCAACAATCAATAAGTTAATCTCACCGCGACAAATGGAGATCGTTGGCGAAAACAAAGCTTATGTATCAAGCCTGTATTCAGATTCTGTGGCAATTATAAATCTTACTGACAATTCAATCTCCGGTTATATAAACCTGAGGAGATCATCCGAATCAATTATTATAACCGGTGATAAAGCATTTATTTCAAATTGGACCGAGGGTAATGAAATTATGGTCATAAATACTTTAAATAATCAGGTAATTGATTCTGTTGAAGTAGGAATCGAACCTGAAAGTATGGTTATTGATAAAGACCATAAGATTTGGGTTCTCTGCAATGGTGGCTGGGCCAGACAGAATTTTGCAGAACTTTATGTTATAAACAGCAATACCAACGATATTGAAAAAAAGTTCGTATTTCCGACAAAACAGGCTTCACCATCTTCACTGAAAATTGACGGATTGGGACAGACTATCTATTACCTTGATAATGGCCTGAGAAAAATGGATATTTATTCTGCCGCACTTCCTTTAACCCCACTTATACCTGAATCGGGTGGATATTTCTACAAAATAGGAATAAATCCTTCCAACAGTGATATTTTCATAACTGATGCCGTTGATTTTACCCAGCAGGGTTACTTATTGATGTATAAGCATGACGGGACATTCGTTTTTAAACAAAGAGCTGATATAATTCCTGCCTCTATGTGCTTTCAAGTGAGAGTTAATTCTCAGACTATATGAGCTTTTCTTCTTTCATAGCTTTTTGGGATAGGATTAAAATAATACAGTCAATATTGATTCTTGTAATATTGGCAATCTCCTGCCGGGGGAAAAGTAACAGAGACGTCGTTGATAAAGTACATGAAAATAAGATCGAAATATCAAAAGCCGAACGGTTCAATCTTGAGAAAAAGAACGGTTATACAATTCTTACAATCATGAATCCATGGCAGGGAGCAAAGGATCTGAATCAGGTTTATTATCTTGTCGACAGAGGAAATAAAATCCCTGCCCTGATGGATACTTCTTTAGTCATATTAGTTCCGGTAAAAAAGATAATCTGTATGTCAACCACCCATGTTGCCATGATTTCAGCATTAGGTGAGGAGAAAACTATTTCAGGGATGTCGGGAACCGGACTTATTTATGACAGAAACCTTGCCGGTAGGTTTGGGAAAGGATTGATAAGTGATGTTGGCTATGAGGCGAATCTTAATAAAGAAATGATACTGAAAATAGCTCCTGAACTGATCATGATGTACGGTATCGGGAGTGAATCATCATCTTACATTGGAAAAATTAAAGAGTTGGGTGTTAAGGTTGTTTTTAATGCCGATTATCTCGAAAAAGATCCTCTGAGCAAAGTAGAATGGATAAAAGTATTCGGGGCATTTTATTGTAAAGAGAATCTGGCTGATAGTATTTTTAATTCGGAAGCTAAAAAGTACAACGATCTGAAAACATATATAAATCAAAAAATCACTTACAGACCTAAAGTTCTGCTGGGTCTTCCGTTCAAGGATACATGGTATATTTCGCCGGGTAATTCATTTGTCAGCAAATTGATAAATGATGCCGGCGGCGATTACATCTGGCAAAATACTAAGTCAGAAATTTCAATGCCAATGGGAATTGAAAATGTTTACTTACGGGCTCTGACAGCTGACTTCTGGCTGAACATCGGAAGTGTCAGGACAAAAGATGAAATTTCCATCGTTGATCAGAGGCTTACAGCTCTTCCCTGTTTTAAAAAAGGAAATCTGTACAATAATAACAACCGGACCACAAAGGAGGGTGGAAACGATTATTGGGAAAGCGGAAGTATTTATCCTCATCGCATTCTGAAAGATATCGCCACCATTTTGCATCCTGATCTTTTCAGTGGGGAGGAGTTATTCTATTACAGGAAGATCAATTAATTTATTATTTCTTGAAAACCATCAATCAGATAGACACCGGTAATATTTTTACGGCTGGGGCACGGAGAAAACTGATTTTCGTGATCCTTTTACTCCTGGTAATCTGTTTCCTTATACTCGATATTTTTTTCGGATCAGTAAGCATTAAGCCTTCTGAAGTAATAAAAGCCATATTCACAGATACCGGAAGTAATTTTGAAATAATAATTCTAAAGTTCAGAATTCCCAAAGCAATCACTGCTCTGTTAGTGGGGATTTCTTTATCATTAAGCGGATTACAGATGCAGACTATCTTCAGGAACCCTCTGGCCGGACCGGATGTTCTTGGAATAAGCGCCGGAGCCGGCCTCGGTGTTGCATTTGTTGTCCTTGGTTTCTCTTCAAACCTGTCGCCCGGAAGTATAACGGGTCTGGGAAACTGGATACTGGTTGCAGCCTCATGGGCTGGTGCCGGGAGTGTCATGCTTCTGATAATGTTATTATCTTCCAGGATCAAAGAAATTATGACAATTCTTATACTCGGAATTATGCTTTCCAGCGGGATATCTGCAGTTATAACAATAATGCAGTATTTCAGCAACGAGACTATGTTAAAAGCATATGTTATCTGGACAATGGGAAGTCTTGGCAATCTTACTTCAGGTCAGCTCAATGTACTACTCATATCCGTAACTGTGGGAGTTTTGCTGAGCCTTATCTCAATCAAGATGTTGAATGCTTTATTACTTGGCGAGAACTATGCAGCCAGCATCGGCCTTAACGTGAAATTATCGAGAGTAGTTATATTTACCTGCACCAGCATCCTTACCGGAAGTGTTACGGCTTTTTGCGGTCCGATCGGTTTTATTGGAATTGCCGTACCTCACATTGCCAGGATAATCTTTAACACCTCTGATCATAAAGTTCTTATACCGGGAACTATACTTACAGGAGGAGCTGTAATGCTGGTAAGTGATATCATTTCACAGCTGCCCGGTTCAGAAAGTGTGATTCCGGTAAATTCGGTAACTGCATTATTAGGAATTCCAGTCGTAATCTGGATAATCCTGCGGAACCGTAAATATTCAGGATTTTATCAATAAAGAAGAAGATGGATCTGACTGAAATATTATCTCTCCATTCGCTGAAAATCGGATATACTTCAGGGAAACATAAAAAAGTCATCCTTCCTTCACTCGATGCAACCGCAAAGAGAGGAGAACTTATTGCTGTTATCGGAAGAAACGGTATAGGTAAAAGTACCCTCTTAAGAACACTGACAGGGCTCCATCCCTCGTTAGGGGGTGAAATTTTATTCAGTGGTAAAAATATCCATGAGTACTCAAGAATGGAACTAGCACTTAAAGTCGGTTGGCTTTCCACTGAAACCGTGAAAGTCAGCAATATGAGAGTATATGATCTGGTTGCGCTGGGAAGGTTTCCTCATTTAAACTGGATAGGTAAAATTGATTCGGAAAATCATAAGGCTATTCTGGATGCTCTCGAAAAAACATCAATGTCAGGATTTGGTAATAGTTTTGTTTCCGAAATTTCTGACGGGGAACGGCAAAAAGCAATGATAGCCAGAATTTTAGCACAGGATACAGGAGTAATGATACTCGATGAGCCTACTGCATTTCTGGATATAGGAAGCAAATTAGAAATACTGCAACTTATGCATTTCCTTTCTCACAAAAGCGGAAAAACCATAATTTTCTCAACCCACGACCTGAATATGGCAATCAGCCAGTCAGATAAAATATGGCTGATTCTGGAAAAAAATCTATTAGAAGGTGCACCTGAGGATCTGATGATCGAAGGGGCATTTGATCACCTGTTCGATTCATCACATGTACAGTTTAATTCTGAAAACGGAACTTTTTCATTAAAAAGTGATGAGAAAGCACAGATCTATATTGAAGGGAACGGTATAAGAAGGAACTGGGTTGAGAAAGCAATCAGGAGAGCAGGATTTTTCTCTTCAGATGTAAAAACAATACCCTGGATTACTATACCTGATAATAGTAAGAGTGAATATCTTTTTACAACAATGAACTCAGTAAGTAAGTTCGGATCAATATATGAACTGGTAAGTTACTTAATCACTGAGGATTTTTCAGGTTCCTGAAATATTTCCGGTAATTATCTATGAATGAAGCAATATTCTCGACAGCCAGTTTCTTGGCAATGATTTTTTTGTTTCTGTCAAGGATATAAACCATGGGAGTTGACTGGACGTTATAATAAAAATCAAAACGTGTAGCTCTCTGTGGATCCCATCCGTTTATCCACGTAAGCTTATTGTCCTCAATATATTTTGTCCATTTTGCTTTATCTGAAGTGGTACATACGGCGAAGACTTCGATATTGTCATTTTTTGACTGATCGTAGTAAGCTTTAAGTTTTGGAGTTGCTTCTTTGCAGTGCCCGCAGTCAGGTTCCCAGAAATATAAAATAATGAATTCTTTATCAATATCATATAATGAAACAAATATCCCTTTATAGGAGTCCATTATCATGTTTTGCGCTTTTTTCCCGATAAGGTTTGGTCTAATGCGGTCAATTTGTTTGCGGAGGTCATCTTTAAACTCTTTTGATACCCATGTGGCTTTTCCTGAAAGATAAATATCATCAGCAAGTTTGACCACAACTGCATCGTGGCCCATTATTTCACTTTCCCTGAAATGGTTAAAGAGGTATACTGCGACGAATTGATAAACTTTGGGATTACCACTGCACTTCTTCATTATCCTTTCAATTTCCTTATTTATGGAATCCGGTGCCTGAATAACCACTGTTGAAAAAAAAGCATTCAGCTTTCCATACAGGATAGGGGTCCGTATCAATCTCTCATCAGTCAGATCAATATTGTCGAAATAGTGATTTTTATTATAATAATAATTTAAGATCCATTTCATTGAATCAGGGTTTGAGACCACTGCCGGAATTGAAAACTGAGGAACATCAACTGGCAGAATTCCCTTGACCACTGTCGCCAGAAGGTTGCCGTTATTGGCTGATATAACGCTTTTAAGGTACGCAATCATATTATTTTCCAAAACTTGCTGAGCTGATGTCAATATCTTGAGTGAATCGCTGTTTGGTTTGTTTTTTTGAATTCTTCCGGAAATGTCAGCCGATCGCTTTTGCATAACGGCCCATTTTTTCTGGTATTCCAGGAAAGCAGAATTCTCTGTTGATCCTGTAAATTTAAGAGTATTGAAATAGTCAGTAAATGAGCAGCTAAGACTAAAGTGCTGATTTTTAGATATCAGTATTTCGAAATATTTTCTTCCGGGGATCACTATCATATATATGCCCTCGGGTAAAATTTCCTGGCCGGATGCTTTTGCATGACCTGAATTATCGAGCCTGAGAGTATCTTTAACATACTGCTTGTCGCCAAGATGGTAAGCGAGGAAAATAGTGGAATCCTGAAGTCCATGAATAGTAATATCTATCTCATAACCACTCTTTAACTGACCGTACGAACAAACCGAAACCATAAGGAGTAAAATGCCAAAAAATTTCTTTCTCATTTAATAAAATTATTTTACACGGACGCAAATTTAGTTATTGCTATTCCTTTCCCAAAGTATGTTCACTAAATATTAAGAAAATATTGTACATTTGATCTTAAACCTGAGTCAGACATATGAAAATTTCACTGCTTATTCCCGTGTATGATTATGATATTGTTGCACTGGTTCACAGCATGAAAAGTGCTATGGTTAAAGTCCCCGAATTATTTGAAATTCTTATAGGAGACGATGGCTCTTCGAATGAATACTCTGAAAAGTACCGGTCACTTGAAGGTGACGGAGTAAGGATTATACGCTCTGAAAAGAATATTGGCAGAGCTGCAATAAGAAACAGGCTGGCACTTGAAGCAAAAGGTGATTTTTTTCTTTATGTTGATGCTGATGCCATGTTACCCGGAACTGCAGAAGCCTATATTCTCAAATGGATTCCGATGATGAGCTTTTACAAGGTAATAAACGGTGGAGTTTTGTATACTGACAGTCCACCCGGAGATCCGGATAAACTTCTCAGGTGGAAATACGGCAAGTGGAGAGAACAGCAGAAAGCGACTGAAAGGAATAAACATCCTCATGCCGGATTTTCAACATTCAATGTAATTATAGAAAAATCAGTCTTCTCAAAGATCCGGTTCAACGAAGAGCTGAAACAATATGGTCATGAAGATACACTTTTTGGTTATCAGTTAAAAAAAGCGGGAATTGACATATTGCATATCGATAATGGTCTCATGCATGAAGGACTTGAAACGAACAAGGACTTTCTGAGTAAGACAAAGCTCGGTATTGAAAATCTCAGCAAACTCTATGATAGTGTTACTGATAAGAAAACATTTTCAAAGACTGTGAGAATTCTCAGGATCTATAATAAGCTCAGTTTCTTCAGGTTAACCCGGGTTTTTGCAGGATTATTTATCAGGTACCGTGACCGGATGGAGATCAGACTCGATTCAAGCGACATCTCATTGAAACTCTTTGGGTTTTATAAAATGTCGATGTTCTGCACATTTCGCGAAATTCACAGGAGAAAAAAAATTCTGGGTTTGTTTTAATTAATGAAAACAGATTCATTCGATATCTATTTTCATTAGATCAATATTGTTATCCAGTCTTGTCTCCGCTTTCAGGATAAAATCGAATCTGTCGGACATTGTACACAAAAAAAAGTCCGTCGGAGGCGAAAAATCTATATTAGCAGGATTGAAGAATCTTTTTCCCGAAGAATTCTTAAGATCAGATATTCTTTTTTCAGGTACGGGACTTAGATTTTTCAATCCTGCTTTAATAATCTCAGCACACAAAAGATCTTCTTCAGCTGAAATGGTTGCCCTGAATCCCATTGCAACCAGGGATACTTTATCAGGGTTAACAGCTTTTATGTATTTTACTATTGCACTGGCATTTACCAGGCTACCGGTTAATATGGTATCGGCGTTTAGAGCGCTATGGAGCCCTTTCGTACCTGCTGTTGTAGTATGTATGACAGTTTTTCCGGTAAGGTCGGCTTTAATGATTTCAGTCGGACTATTCCCAAAATCAAATCCCTCAATTCTTTTCTCATCTCTTTCACCAACAAGTACTGAGTTTTTATACTTCTTTTTTAAATTAAATGCTTCATTTACATCATCGGTAGCGATAATTTTAATTGCACCAGCATCAAACGCGTAGCAGCCTACTGAAAATGCTCTGAATACATCTATTATCACTACCAACCCGGTCGCCTTGCGGGCTCCTTCAGCAAACTCAAAAATTTCAACTTTCATCCGGTCCTTATTAGAGCAGTGAAAATAACGATTTTTTTTTGAAGGATACTATATAGCGCCCCCTCTGGTAATTCGTATATTTTATTCTGATATTTGTATCTAATTATACCATACGGAAAATATAAGATAGATATCATGGCAAATTATTATTCATGGGTAATAGATCAGATAAAGCGTCTGAATAAGTCGATATGGCATACTCCGCTGATGGAACTCTCGAGGAAAAAATCGTTCGTTATTAAACAAATGAGAATTATTGTGCTGGCAGCCCGGGGTTATTTTTCTCATAAGGTCCAGTTACGGGCATCTTCCCTGACTTTCTATTCCATTCTTTCCGTTGTCCCGGTAGCAGCTATTGCCTTTGCAATTGCCAAAGGTTTTAATCTTGACAATAATCTTGAAGAACTGCTGACAGACAAATTATCGGCTCATCAGGAGGTGTTAACATGGTTATTAAAATATGCAAAGAATGCTATACAGGAAACCAGGGGGGGATATATTGCCGGAGTAGGAATGATTATTCTCTTCTGGTCGGTAATGTCATTGCTCGATCATATTGAAGACTCATTCAATCATATCTGGCAGATCCGGTCTTCCCGTCCATGGTACAGGAAACTTACCGACTACCTTACCATTCTGCTTACTGCACCTGTTTTTATTATCCTTTCCAGCAGTATAACGATTTTTATAAGCACCAATCTGACCGATTACATGACCAGTGCGCCTATCCTGAATATTTTCAAACCAATAATAAGTTTGCTTATAAGATTTACACCCTACATCCTGAGTTGGATCACATTGACAATCTTATTCATAGTTATGCCAAATGCGAAGGTTAAGTTTACTCCGGCTCTGATTTCAGGAATTATTGCCGGAACAACAATCCAGATTTTACAATGGCTTTATATAGATCTGCAGTTCGGGATAACAAAGCTAAATGCGATTTACGGAAGTTTCGCAGCTGTACCGCTGTTTGTAATCTGGTTGCAGAGCAGCTGGATAACAGTACTTCTGGGAGCTGAACTTACTTTTGCCAATCAAAATATTTCAAATTATGAATATGAATCTGAAGCTTTATATATCAGCAACTATCAGAAACGTGCATTGGTGCTGATGATTATGCACATGATTATTCGTAATTTTTCCATAGGTGAAAAACCGGTAAGTGCAGAACAGATTTCACTGAAACTTAAAATACCGGTCAGACTGGCACGGGATATACTTCAGGACCTTAGCAACGTAAACCTTTTAACGGTAATTCATGAGAATGAAGAAAAACAAAGATTTTATCAGCCTGCCTTGGACATAAACAAGATAACTGTCAGTTTTGTGTTTTCCCGTCTTGATAAAAAAGGTGTTGAGCATATAATGGTAAGTAAAAACAAGGATTATTTAAACATCATTACCATACTTGATAGATTTGATAAGCTTATTGCTAAATCGGATTCCAATATTTTGATCAAGGACCTTTGATTTTTCCGATGTATCTGAGAGGAAGTTCTTAAGTTCTGTAATTCTCAACGAAACTGATAAAATCGGCAAATGATTTCCACATATGAAAAAAATAATGTGGGAATGGAAGAAGAATCTGTTTTGTATCCTTTCTTGTATCCCAGTAACCTGAAAGATTTTTTGAAGGGAAAACCCTGTCATTTTCACTTGTCACAGCATAATCCCATCTGAATCCCGGTTCATTTTGTTCCATGATCCGGTTATATAACCACCTGAGTTCATCTTTTAACAGCTTGAGGGTTACGTGAGGTACCTTCTCAATATTTGTCTCGAATGTTCTTTTATCACCAAACATCCTTAAATAAAACTTCCCTATATTTTTTTCGGTTATATTATTTAATGTTCCTTCAAACACATTTATAGGAATACCAAAATTGTTATCGGCAGGTATGGGTGTGCCATTCACAGCAATCGTTAAATCCGGTTTAATACCTGTTTTTGACGAGAAGTATTCTGCTGCCCAGACACCAAGAGACCAGCCTATAAGTATTATTTTCTTATATGTCTTCATCTCGGGAAGAACCAGTGCCTCATCTGCAGAATAGTTGTAAAAGAGAATAAAATCAAAATCATCATTGAAAAGAGGAGTGAATATGTTCTCATCAGTTCCCCATCCCCCGTATAATACTACCAGTTGATTATTCTTCTCTCTTCTTCTGATGTAGGTCTTCATTGTACTCTATAAAGGTTAAAGAGTATACACGATCAGTTATCCCTTTTTACAGGATGTACTCAAAGATAATTCTATTAAACACGGAAACTTTAAACATTCATTTGATTTATACGAAAATATCATGGGTGGAAGGAAAAATATAAGAGGAGAAAGGGTGGCAGGGAAAACCAGGGAGCGGGTTTTATTCATGAAATAATTCCCGTATCTACTGTCTGATAAAAGGATGGAACCACGGTTAGCTGGCGCTATTCCTAAGGTCCCTGATGTGAAAGTCAATGTCTGCAATACAATCCTGTTGATTTTCACCTACAACCCTACTCATCTCCTCTTAATACCAATAGCATGAGCTTGGTAGCAAATTTAATAAAAAGAAAACGAATAATCAAAATTATCTGTCATAATATTTATAATATATTCTATTAAATTATTGACAAAATATTGTTTAAATTTGGTTTTAACCGAATCCAGACATTTACTGCTAATTTCTTATTATGGTTGCCGAGCTAGAGAAAATATTGTATGACGACGGTGGTGGTTTCAGAGCTTCCTATATCAGTGAAGCGGGAGCTATGTGGCACTTCCATCCGGAGTGTGAAATTGTTTTGAATATCAAAAGCAACGGAACCAGGATCATTGGTGACAGCGTTGAATTATTCGATCGGTACGATATGGTTCTGATTGCAGGTAATATACCACATTGCTGGAACTATTATAATCATAATAAATCACTTCCGGTTAACCACGGAATAATGATTCATTTCAAGGTTGCATCTCTGGGAGAGGCTCTTTTATCCCAGCATGAAATGAGTAGTATAAGAGAGTTGCTAAATGAGGCTGAAAGAGGAATTGTGTTTTCAGTTGAAGATGCAAAAAAAGCAGAAAAGTACTTTTTGCAGATGGTTAGTAATAAAGGGATCGATAAAATGATTGATTTCCTCAATATCCTCAAAATAATGTGCTTGTCTGAAAAAAGAGGTTATATATGCTCTTCAAATTATAAGCTGCTATTTGATGAAAGAGGAAATAAGAGAATGGCCGATGTTTATACCTATATAAGAGAAAATTATTTCAAACCGATCTCACTCGCGAAAATATCGAAGGTCGCCAGGATGAACCCCGTCTCATTCAGCAGATATTTCAAGACGAACTGCGGGGCTGGCTTTGTTGAGTATCTTACACGTGTCAGAACCAATAAAGCGTGCTACCTCCTGCGGGAGACTGAATATCAGGTTTGTGATATAGCAATTGAATGCGGCTTTACCAGTTATTCAAATTTTAATAAGCAATTCAGGAAAACAGAAGGCGTCACTCCAACCAGTTATAGGTCACAATTCAAATAATATTCCGGTTATTTGTATTCTGAAATTCACTCACACTTAAACCTGTAATGATGGCTATGAACCTGCTTGAGAAAATACTTGCTGCACATTCTCAATTTGATATAGTACACCCTGGCGAAATTGTTGATATTGAGATTGATTCAAGGGTTGCACGTGATTTCGGAGGTGCAAATGTGGTGAAAAACCTCAGAGATTCCGGATTAAGTATTGAGGATCCCGGAAAGACCCTGTTCACATTCGATTGTAATCCAACAGGATCTGATCAGAAATATGCTGTTAACCAGCATATATGCCGGCTCTTTGCAAGGGAGCAAGGAATAAAAATCTATGATATTGATGCAGGGATAGGTACACATATATTAATCGATGAGGGTTATGTTTTTCCGGGATCCACTGCAGTATCGACCGATTCGCATGCGAATATTCTGGGCGCAGTGGGAGCTTTCGGTCAGGGAATGGGCGATATGGATATAGCTGCTGCCTGGAACAAAGGGAAAATTTGGTTCAAAATTCCTCATTCGGTCAAAATAGTACTTGAAGGAATTATTCCTCCGGATGTGAGTTCAAAAGACATTATACTTAATCTTTTAAACATATTCGGCGCTAACTCATTGCTTGGATATTCTGTTGAGATGTACGGTACCCCCGTTGACAACATGAGCCTTGATGACAGGATCACTATTTCATCAATGGCTACCGAGATGGGCGCCATAATTATACTTTTCCCTCCATCCCAAGCTGTAATTGATTATTGTTCAAAGCGTTCAGGTATTGAATTTAATTATCTGAGCGCTGATAAGGATGCACATTATGACAAAACCTTTATTATTGATGTGGCTAAATTCCGGCCAATGGTCTCACGGCCGGGTAATCCTCACGATACTGTAGATGTTACGGAAATTTCCGGAGAAAAAATCGACTCTGCATTTATCGGCAGCTGTACAAACGCCAGGATGAGCGACATGCAAAAAGTTGCAGATATCCTTAAAAACAGAAGAGTTGCACCAGGGGTTATCCTTAAAATTGTTCCGGCTACTGATTCTGTCTGGAGACAATGCCTTGATGAGGGCCTCTTTGAGATTTTTAAAAGGGCAGGCGCTCTTGTATCAAATGCAGGTTGTGCAGGATGCGCTGCCGGGCAGGTCGGACAAAACGGGCCGGGCGAAGTTACAATAAGT
>Ga0182021_10001170_pt1 | contig 29741 bp, 26 predicted proteins | sample 612E3MmetaG_FD_120493 | JGI IMG/M metagenome (GOLD analysis project Ga0182021, IMG submission 120493) | Permafrost microbial communities from Stordalen Mire, Sweden - 612E3M metaG (Illumina Assembly) | ecosystem: Environmental > Terrestrial > Soil > Wetlands > Permafrost | place: Sweden... | reverse complement strand
TGCTCGATCAAGATTACGCGGGACTTTGAAATAGTAATCAACCGGTTTCAGCGTTTCTTCGTCTCTGAATAATCCAATATGTCCAACGCGCGCATTCGGCATCACCTCTACAAATCCGCCGACAATTCCAAGGCCTGCACGGAGGATCGGCACTAAAACAATTTGCTGATCGACAGCTACTCCTTTCGTTGTTTCCAGCGGTGTATGTATTTCAATTTCTTTGAGCTGGAGATCTCGCGAAACCTCATATGCCATCAGGCTTGCAGTCCGGCGAAGAATTGCCCGAAATTGCTGACTTTGTGTTTTTCTGTTTCGAAGCAACGTCAAATCACGTTTTACAAGAGGATGATCGATAATGATCAAATTTTTCATTGTCATTTCCCTATACACGAATTATTTGTTGGCAATTATCCGTTTACTCAGTTGATGTGCGGCAATAAGTATCGGATCCCACAGTGGTGAGAATGGCGGAGAATACATTAAATCAAGTTTCGATATTTCTTCAATTGTCATCTTCTGTTGAATCGCAACGCCCAGAGTATTTGCACGCAACGCACTTCCACTTCCGCCAACGACATTTGCTCCGATAAGTCTATTACTTCTTTTATCGGCAATTGCGATAATATGAATTTTTTCGCTTCCCGGATAATACGATATTCTCGAATCACCGATGATGTGTTCGATGATCGGATTCAATCCTGACTCTTCCGCTTCCTGAGAACTCAAACCGACCGACGCAATTTCCAGTCCAAACGCCTTTACCGCAATCGCCCGAATTGCTCCTTTAAAGATTGCATTTCCACCGGAAGCATTTTCTCCAGCCACCCAGCCCTGTCGTGCTGCGTACGTTGCAAGCGGTGCATACATCCAGCGATTGTTTACAAGATTTTTTACTTCACAACAATCACCTGCAGCGTACAGTGAACCAATGGAAGTCGTTTGATGCTGATCCGTAAGAATACCTCCGAAAGTTCCAAGGCGCATACGAATGGATCTTGCAAGATCGTTGTTGGGTTCGACACCTATTGCGAGTAGTACCAAATCCGCCGGATAACTGCCGGTATTCGTCACAATTTCATGAACTTTTCCTGTATTGTCTGTTTTGAATGCCTTGAGTGTTTGGTTCGAATGAAAACGGATGAAATTCTTTTTGAGTTCAGCGAGCATAGCTTTCCGCGAATCCGGTTCGAGCTTCGACATCGGCAATTCAGCACCATGAAGAAGTGTTGTTTCTAAGCCAAGAGTTCTCAATGCTTCACACATTTCAATTGCAACATAACCGCCGCCAATTATGACAGCGCTCTTCGGCTTCTCTTCATCGATAAAATGTTTTATTGCCAAGCCATCTGACAGCAACTTTACATGAAATACATTCCGCGCACTCTCGCCTGCTATTCCAATCGTTTTCGTTTTTGACCCAGTGGCAAGAATCAGTTTATCATATTCATATTGAAGGATTTTATCATGGTATACATCGCGCACGACGATATGTTTCTTCACGGGCTGAATTTCTTCCACACGGTGCAATGTATGAACTTTTACGCCGCGTGTTCGTTCGAACGCCAATGGAGAGAAGGTGGAAAGTTTTTCGACGTCGGTAATAACGTTGCTGATGTAATATGGCACTTCACAAATACCGGAAGAAATGTGTTCGCTTTGTTCGAAGAGAATAACTTCGGCATTCCGATTCGTGCGTTTTGCCTTGCTCGCAGCTGCCGGTCCTGCCGCCAGCCCTCCTATGACGAGAATGCGCAGCCTCATTTTTCCTTGAATGCGATTCCCAGCGGGACACCGGCAAAACCAAAATGTTCACGTAATTTATTCATCAGAAAACGCTTATAGGATTCCTGCACAAGTTTCGGATAATTACAGAAAAATGCAAACATCGGCGGATTGGTTTTAATCTGTGTCACGAACTTTATTTTGATTTCTTTCGACGACGACGACTTCGGCGGTGTGACTTTGATATCATCCATAATTGATTTATTCAGCGCGCTGGTTGATATTCTTCGCGATTGCTGCACATGAACTTCTTTTGCCGTATCAATCACTTTTGTTATGCGCTGCTTGGTGAGTGCGGAGACAAAAATGACAGGAAGAAAATCGTATAAACCAAGATTCTTATCGATTGCAATTTCATATTGGCGTGCAGTATTCGTTTCTTTCTCAACTAAATCCCACTTGTTCACGACAATAATTGCAGACCGATGGCGTTCCATCGTCGCATCAACAATTTGTAAATCTTGTTTATCAACTCCCTGCGTTGCATCAAAGAGAATCACCGCAACATCGCTGCGCTCAATTGCATGAAGAGTCCGGATAGTGCTGTAGAACTCTATGCTTTCTGAAATCTTACTCTTCTTTCTCAAACCCGCCGTATCAACTAGAATAATTTCTTCGCCCTGATATTCAAGAATCGTATCAATTGGATCACGCGTCGTGCCGGGAATAGCAGTCACAACCTGACGCGTATTACCAATTAATGCATTTACTAACGATGATTTACCCACATTTGGTTTTCCGATAACAGCCAGACGAAGGCGTTTTTCTTTTTTGACGCGTGTCTCTTTCTTAATATCTGATGTAATCAGATCCAGAAAATCTCCGATCTGTCTTCCGCCGAGAGCCGCAATACCGATCGGCTCGCCAAGTCCGAGAGAATAAAATTCTGCGATGGCATTTTCACGCTGTGCGGAATCGATTTTATTAACCACTAGATGAATCGGTTTATTGGAACGGCGCAGGATATCTGCAATCTCTTTGTCGAGCGGAGTCAATCCTTCCAGTGCATCCACAACGAACACAATGGCATCGGCTTCCTCAATTGCAATGTTCGCTTGTTCGCGGATTGCTTTTTCAAATATATCATTGGATTTTGGAACAAATCCACCGGTATCGATCATTGTAAAGGATTTGCCGGTCCATTCCGCCTCTGCATAACGGCGATCGCGTGTAACACCCGGTGTATCGAAGACTATTGCCTCGCGCGATCCGAAAATACGATTAAAGAGAGTGGATTTACCAACGTTTGGACGGCCAACGATAGCGACAATGTGTGATGACATAAGTTTTGCTGACTGGAAGGTGTGAATGGGACTTTATGCTGAAAAAGAACGTTGCTATCTAGCTTTACATTGTCGGGGCGAGAAGATTTTGCACCAGTTGCGCATGAACCTTTGGCTCAGAACCTCCGACCTTGGCGCCGAAGGCGCCACGCGCTAGCCAGATTTTTTTATATTATCTAAGAAGCGTTTTGCCCCTCGTGCTTTAATTTGTTTCTCTTTTCTTACTGCTTCAGCTCTAGTTTCAAACTGTTCAATATGGATTACATCCCAAGGAATACCATTTCGAATAGATTTTGTCTCTCCAGAGTTATGTTCTCGTAATCGATTCTCAATATCATCCGTCGAACCGATATAATACTGAAAAGTTTTTTTGCTTAAAAGCACATAAGCCGAATACATTGTCGGGGCGAGAGGATTTGAACCTCCGACCTCTTGGTCCCGAACCAAGCGCGCTACCAGGCTACGCTACGCCCCGATACATTAACATTGAATACATTATTTTTTTAAAACACTTTTATCTCTTGAACTCCCGACCTTGGCGCCGGAGGCGCCACGCGCTACCAGGCTACGCTACGCCCCGATGAACAGTACAATATAGCAAACAGATGCAGGAAAATCAATTTGGTGGTGGATGGTTTAATGAGCAGACCGGAATTCTTTTTCTATATTTTCCGCAATCTCATTCCAATCGGTATCATCATTCACTGGAATCCATTTGATTCGTTTGTCTGCTCGAAACCATGTCAATTGCCGTTTAGCAAAACGACGCGTATTCTGTTTAATAAACCGTATCATTTCCTCTTTCGTTATCTTCCCATCAATGAAATCGATCACTTCCTTGTAGCCAACTGTGTTCAATGCATTTACTCCGCGCGAATATCCCTTTTCGAGCAACCCGCGAACCTCATCGATCAATCCATTCTCCAGCATGCCATCGACCCGTCGTTCAATCCGATGATAAAGTGCTTTTCGATCCCACTCACATGCAAATTGGACGGTTTCAAATGGAGTTTTTATTTCTTGAGTTGAATGTAAATCGGAAATTGATTTACCGGTTGTATAATATACTTCCAATGCACGAATAACCCGCCGCATTTTTGTCGCATCCATTTTCGCAGAAGAAATTGGATCGATCTTTTTCAGACGTTCAAACAATATTTCAGAGCCAAGCGTACGCGCCTCATGTTCAAGCTGTTCTCTTATTTCAGAATTTTTGCCCGGTCCTTCAAAGAAACCGTCAATAACAGCGCGAACGTATAATCCGGACCCGCCGACAAGAATCGGCTGTTTGTTTTGTTTAAGAAGTCTCTCTATCTTCGCACGTGCTTGCTGGCCATATTCTGCAGCGTTGTAGTATTGATCTGGATCAAGAATATTGATGAATTGATGAGTGAACCGTTTAAGTTCTTCCGGAGCGGGTTTCGCTGTACCGATATCAAGAGACCGATATATTTGCCGCGAGTCCGCTGAAATGATTTCTCCCTGCATCTTTTCGGCAAGAAGAATCGAGAGTGCAGTTTTACCCGATGCTGTTGGACCAACGATTGCAAGTAACAGTGGAAGAGACATTATTCAATTTCAAATGATGTGGCTTGGAGAGATCTTCGGATGGGAATATATCCTGGACACACGATTAATCATTTCATTACTTCCCACTCCATCCTTTTTTCCCGATAAGCGGGACAAACTTAAATCCATGTGCTTCCACAGATTCATAGTTGTCATCTGTACGAGTTATAACTTTGATTGATTGCGAATCTAAATCTCCAACCGGAATCACAAGATGCCCGCCATTCGCTAGCTGGTCGAGTAACGGTTGAGGCACTTCCGGCGCTGCTGCGGTTACAACAATGCCGTCGTATGGTGCATATTCATTCCATCCCACGGTTCCATCTCCGCAGCGGGCTGCGACATGGTACCCTAATTTCTCCAACAGTTTGCGTGATTGTAAATGCAATTCCATGTGCCGTTCGATGGTGAAGACGCGGCATCCCATCTCTGCAAGTACAGCTGCTTGATACCCTGAACCGGTACCTATCTCCAGCACTTTTGAATCTTTTCCAACTTGCAATCGCTCTGTTTGAAATGCTACTGTGTATGGCTGAGAAATTGTCTGTCCACTCGCGATTGGCAAAGCGCTATCGTCGTATGCACGATTCATAAATGCCGGCAAAACAAATTGTTCACGCTCCACGTTACGCATCGCCTTCAAGAGTTGTTCATTCATGATGCCGCGCTGACGCAACAGCTCGATCATTTCTGCACGTTCATTTTCAAATCGATTCATTCATATTTCCGAAAAATAACTTTGATGAAATTCATTGTTGTCGCCCAGTGCGTCATATAGCTTTTTTCTTTGCCGTATATTGTCTGCACAGGGACAAATTCTATTTTAAAACCGTGGCGCGCTGCTTTAATAAGAAATTCCGTCTCTGCTTCATAGCCAGTTGCTCCGAGTCGAACACGTTCAATAACAGCTCGGCGGATGAACCGAAAGCCGCATTGACTGTCTGTAATCTTCACTCCCGATCGCAATCCTACCAGCGCCGATGTGATGGTATTAGAAAATCTGCGATGTACGGGCATTCGCGTTCCGATTCTCTTACGCCAGCCAATGACAATATCTGCGTTAGTTTTTTGCTGAGCAAGTAGGAATTTTGAAACATCTTCAGGCTGATGCTGTAAATCAGCATCCATTGTGAGAATAAATTCGATTTCTGTTTGTTTGATTAAAAAATCGAAGCCGGTTTGGAGCGCAGCGCCTTTGCCGCAATTCTTTTGATGCCGCAGCACAACTGCTCCAACAGAAGCGGCAACTTTACTCGTACAGTCTGTTGAGCCGTCATCGACAACAACGATCTGCATATTGCCAATCGTATGTCGCAACCGATTAATGAGTTCTGCCAATGAGAATTCTGCATTGAAAGCTGGAATAAGAATAGCGATTGTCTTCGTTATGAATCCCATCAAAGCATTTCCGGCAGAAGAGCAGATTTCAATGTATCGCTGACCAATGCGACACGTTTCATTTCTTTAACATCATGCACACGGATGATGTTTGCGCCGTTCATAATAGAAGCGGTTACTGCGGCGGCAGTTCCTTCAATCCGGTCATCCGGCGGAACATTCAAAATCGCACCAAGAAATGATTTTCTCGATACCCCAACCAGCAGCGGACGACCAAGAGATGTCAACAAATATAATTCTTTCAGAAGCTGAAGGTTGTGTTCAAACTTCTTTCCGAAACCAACTCCCGGATCTATTATTATTTGGTTGATGCCTGCATTCACTGCCGCTTCAACTCGCTCCAGTAAATACTGTTTTACATCCTCGGTTACATTCCTGTAACTCGGGTTCAACTGCATTGTCTTAGGTGTGCCTTGCATGTGCATCAAAACAACACTCGCTTGATTTTTCACAGCAACCGATGCCATCTTTACATCAAATGTCATCGCACTAATATCGTTCACCAGTGCCGCGCCAGCCTGTAATGCGGCATCTGCCACCTCTGATTTGCAGGTATCGATCGAGATGGGAATATGTATTTTTTTTGCCAGCGCATCAATAACCGGAATTACTCTCCGGATTTCTTCTTCTATCGTAACTGATTCTGAACCCGGTCTTGTTGATTCTCCGCCGATGTCGATAAAATCCGCACCCTCTTCTTCCAACTTTTGTCCATGCGCAATTGCCCGCTCGGTGTCCAGATAACGCCCACCGTCGGAAAACGAATCCGGCGTCACATTTAAGATTCCCATCACGTGCGTCCGCGACGCAAGATCATATTCGATTGTGCCAAAGCGATATCGATAATTCTTTTTCATCAGAAAGTAATTATTACCAGAGCAGTCGTATGAGTGTAATACCGACAGCTTTCACACCCCAGATCATATTCGCAGGTTCCTTATCCGTGGTCAGTACGGGAATATCCAAAGATGAATGATAATACGGCGAGTAATCAATTGTCACAGAGTCGGGATTTCCTTTCCATGCTTTTGACGACCAACCGCGCGTTTGCTGCATGGTTTTAGGCTCATTCCACGCAGCTGTAAAAACTGTGATCGATGGTATTGTCTCGGCTGGCATATCTAAGTGGTCAAGATACTTCGGCAGAAAAACATACGAATCCGTGCCGCCTTGAGAGGGATTCGTTGTTGCCTCCTTCCAAAATCCTTTTCTGCCTACATATTCTTCGCCAACGTGTTCAAAGAGTTTCAACAAGTTGTGATTATGCGGCACATCGTTTCCTTCAAAGTAAATGCAATTCCGCATTTTTCCAATTCCAATTTCGTCATAATTAATAACGCCATGGATGTTTTTTAATTCCGCTGCATGTTGTTTAACATAACTGCTTGTCGAATAGTATTCGCTCCCCCAGATAATAAACCGAATACTCTGCTTCGGCGGTGGCAGAGATTTACTCTTCACTAATGTCTTGAGAATACGGGCCACTTCTAACACGCCTGATTCTCCAGAGGCATTATCGTCTGCGCCGGGTCCACCGGAATCAGAATCGCCATGCGCACAAATAATATAATATTCGTCTGTTTGTCCTTGAAGTGTTGCACTGACAGTCTTAGGATGACCCTGCACTATAGTTGCCTTGCAGGAATATTTTATCGAAATGAATATTCCTTTTTCTAATTCTTCGCGCAAGCGTTGCCCGGCGAGATTGGGAATGTTGAATACGGGAATGGGATTCTTATCGGATTCCTTCAGAGTCGAAATCATAGCCCAATTGGAATATGCCGATGAATTCACGGTTACATAACTGAGGATACAGCGTGCTCCTGCATCGACTAATTTTTCGTACATTTTATCGGACAGATGTTGATCTATCAGTACAGCGCTGGTTTTTATATTTTTCTGATCCATATCATGGATGGATTTGACGAACACAAGATTGACGATATCCGGTTTTACAGAGGGCGAATATCCTGCAAGCCATTCATGTTGAATAAGTCCCCTCAGACGATTCGGTTGTTCAATTTGACATTGCCAATCATCGTTGGAATACACGAGCTTTTGAGGATCACTTAAGATAACTGGTTTGAAACCATACACTTTAAATTTATTGAAGATAAACTGTGCTGCTTTATCCCCTGATTTTGTTCCGCCAAGCCGATTGCCGCATTTCACTAAATCGTGTACGGCTTGCTGAAGTCGTTTTTGGGAAACGTTTGCAATAAATTTTTTTTCACTTGACGACTGTGCTTGAAGCAGTGAGGACGCACAAACACTACATATAAGGGCAGAATAAAACCAGCGTTGAGGTGTCATTCAGGCAAAGCCATTAAGGTCGTAGCAAAAAGTTTACTGTGCAATAATACTTAAATCTTCCGAGATGAGCAATGGAGAGTATGATGATTTAAAATGAAGATGAGACGGGACATTGACCTGAACTATAATTTGTACATGAAGGGCTTCTCATTATTTTGAATTATAATATTATTTCTCGTGTTGAAGGGCATCGGTATGTAGGTTGAGAGTTTAGTCCTTTACAAGCCAATCCAACGCTTTGTCAACACTATCGAAAGGGACAGTTTCTTGACCTAAAATTGATTGACTGCTTTAAGAGGCACTTTCTGAACGCCGACGATTCCTATTATTGCTCTCTTATGCACGTACGACTTTGTTTTTGCAGTGATCCCATTGATGAAATTTATATCTTCGGGCGTCCCGTGTGTGCCGCGAACATCTGCCAAAGAAAGAACAACGTTTTTGGGAACAGAGTAAAGAATCGGTAAAACAAATGCAACTTCTGCTTGCAACTCTACAGGACTCATTTGTGAATAATCTGCATAGAATACCTATTTCCTTTTATGCGTCATCCAGTGCGATTTCGTTTTTTTATTCTCTTTTTCACCTTATGTGTATGTCGATGTATTTTTCCAGTACAGTGATCAGATTAATTTCTCTCATTTTTATTTTCTATACTGGACTACAACTCCGCTAGAAATCTCTTTATCCGAAAGTGTATAATAGTGAAATGATCAACAGCATCATGTGTTGAGCATTCCCTGAACAATTTTAAGCATATTATTCGCATTGGATGATATTTTTGAAATAATTTTTGTACGCCCAAGTGCTTTGTTGCTGATATGCAATACTTCCGTAGGATAATTTGTAATGAGCAGCGCGGGAATGTCAATTCCTTGTTCACGTGCGAATCGAATAATCTCAACACCATTGGTACCGGGCAGAAGGTAGTCAGTGATTAACAGATCGAACTTTTCCCGCGAGAGTGTCTTGATTGCTTGATTTCCATCGATGCAGAAGGTGCAATTATATCCCGTCGCACGTAATGTTGTCAACAACAACGTTCTGTACACATGATCATCTTCTACAAGAAGAATGCGCTTTTCTTTTTGTTGGTTATCGGACATCTGATAATATCCCCCTAGTAGACTTTGGTTTCCGGTTATATTGTATGAAAAAAATGCTTATTTACCAAACGATATTATTTCTAGTTATTCTACTCTTTCACGGGTGCTATATCATGTAATGGCTTTAAGGTTAAGAATTCATATCAGCAAAATTCCGGAAGGTCTTTTTTTTCAGAAAGAGCAATCCCAAGGCAATTATTGCTACCCACCCTTGCACTTTTACTGCTCCTTGAAATAATTTTTGTTCAACCTCTTCGATTGTAAATTCGATTAGTTCCATCTCTTCTAGATCGTCTATAATCGGCTCTCCTACTTTGTGAGTATCTAGTGCAATGAATAGATGCCCTTTGCCTCCCCCGTGATTAGCGTTCACTGGACAGCTACCGAGAGCAATCCATTCTAAGGCCTCGCAACCCATCTCCTCCCGTAATTCTCTCTTTGCGGCGATAAGTGCATCTTCTCCCGGTTCAAGATATCCACCAATTGGAGCAAGGGAAGTCCCGTCGACGGCATATTTTATCTGATGAAATAATAAAATTTTCTTCTTGTCAGTAACCGGAAGAATAAGGACAAAATCAGGTGAAATAATCCATGGCCAATCTTGAACGATCTTACCATTCGGCAATTCAATCGTATGTTGTTCTACTTTTAAGAATTTGTTGAAATCAAGAATAGTCGTTTTCTTAAGAGTTTTCCATTGACGCATAAAATGTCCCAAGTAAGAAAGAATTCACTCCTCTGATAAAAGATATCATTAATTTTCTAAAAAGCGATCACCATGTGCAGTGCATAAGCCCATGTAGTATAGACAAAAAGTCCGGTACATTTCTCAGAACTTCTGAGTCGTGATACCGGACTTCGCTTTGCTAAAAGTTATTCGTTGATCGCTAATTGTATTCTTTATTTCACCAACTTCTTATATCGCTCGTTGATCCTTCCCCAATGCAAATTCGCAATAAAGTTGTCTATGAATTTTGCACGCGCCGGACCATCTTTGTGATAGTATGCATGTTCGAAAACATCAAGCGGAATGAGAGGCACTGCGCCCCAGATTGCGCCGTACTGGTGTTCATCTACCAATGCATTTAAGAGACGACCTGAGTACAGTCGATCGTAGAGCAGCAATCCCCATCCGCCAAGCTTTGCAGAAATTGCTGTTGCTTTAAAATCTGCTTTCCATGCATCAAACGAACCAAAATCTTTTTCGATTGCCGCTTTGATATCCGGACCCTTCGATGGATCACCATCGCCGCCGAGAACATTCCAGTAGATATCGTGCAGCAGTGCACCTGAATGGTTCCAGCTGAATCGCCGTTTCAATTCTCCAATCACACTGTAGTTGCCATTTGCCGCTGCACGGTCGGCGGTTTCCAGTGCTTTTTCTATGTTATTCAGAGTCGTGACGTATCCCTTCTGGTGCGTATTGTAATGCCAATCAGTTGTCTCAGGACTCATAACATTGGCGAGGAGTTTTTTCGCCTCTTCGTCTGAATAGGGACGAGGATTAAATTTCCATTCGTAGGCCATAAGCATTTCCTTTATAATGATGAATAATTATTTTCAAATTCAAACTATAGAACGACGGAGAAATAAAAAGAGTTCCACCATCCTCTCTTCAAAATGAGATTTGGATTTTATGATGTATTCTTGAATGTCAGCCCATATTGAGAGTTAGTTTCGCCGCTTCTGTCATCATGTCTGGATTCCAGATAGGATCGAAAACCAACTCTACCAATACATTACTTACACCTCGAATTTGCTGAACGCGCCGTTTTACATCCGCTGCAATCATTGGTCCCATACCACAGCCAGGTGCCGTCAACGTCATTCTAATATATACATTCGCATTGCCCGGGAATTCTTCTTCCACCTTCACCTCGTACACCAAGCCAAGATCAACAATATTGACGGGTATCTCTGGATCGTAACATTGCTTCAACGCATCCCACACATACTCTTCCGGAACCATTTGTATTGGTTCGACCGTAATGCTCCCCGTTGCCGGTTCAACCTGTATCGGCGATTCACTCTTTTCTTTTGCAATCATCGCACTGCCTTGTTAATGATCACCACACCCGCAAGATTTTTCTTCATTAGAATTATTTCCGCATCCGCATGACTTTGACTGATTTGGATTATCAAACCTGAAGCCTTTTCCGTTGGGTCCATCGACATATTCCAGTGTGGTCCCGGACAGACCCGCCACATTTTCCTCGTCAACATAGATTGACACACCTTCGCTTTGAAAAACTCTATCTGTTGCCTCAACTTTATCATCAAATGCAAGAACATACGAAGACCCGCAGCATCCGCCGCTTTGCATTCCGATACGTAATCCATGCGTAACCGGAATTTGATTTTCCCGGCGAATGTTTCGAATCTGTTCTGCCGCTTCCGGTGTGATGATGATCTCCTGTGTTGAGACTTCTGTTTCCTGTGTGCTCATAACCGTTATCCTTTACTATTTATTTTTTAATTTAACATTTATTCTGTCGAAACAGTTTCCTTTTTTTCTTCCAAGGCGTTCCTCATTGTATGCCATGGAAGAATTGCGCATTTCACCCGCGCCGGAAACTCGCTTACGCCGGCGAACGCCGCCAGCTTTCCAAATTCTTCAATAGTCTTTTCATTTTTGTTCTCGCCGCGCACGAGATGATGAAAATTATCAAACCATACTTCAGCTTCTGCTCGTGTTTTTCCTTTTAATACTGTACTCATGACAGATGCGGATGCTTTTGAAATCGCACAGCCGGATCCCTGAAAAGAGATTTCTGTAATAATTTCGTGATCCAACTTGAGATAGATGGTATAGTGGTCACCGCACAGCGGGTTGTATCCATCGACCGAACAACTTGCATCTTCCATTATTTTAAAGTTACGCGGATTCCGGTTGTGATCGAGAATAATTTCTTGATAGAGCGCTCTGAGATCAGACATGTCCGAATACCTCTTTCACTTTCTTAATGCCGTGCACAAGCGATTCGATTTCTTCAACCGTATTGTAGAAAGCAAAGGACGCTCGTGCAGTCGCCGGTATACCATACTTCTGCATCACTGGCTGGGCACAATGATGTCCTGTACGAATTGCAATTCCTTCCTGGTCAAGAATTGTACCGATATCGTGAGGATGGATTCCATCCAAAATAAAAGATACAACTCCCGCTTTCTCTTTTGCTTGTCCAATGATCCGCAGCCCTTGAATCGCTGCTAGTTTTTCATGTGCGATGCGGAGCAGCATATGTTCATAGTGCAGAACAACCTTCCAATCTAATAAGTTCATATAATCGATCGCTGCCGCCAAACCTATCGCACCGGCAATATGCGGCGTTCCTGCCTCGTATTTATGCGGGATGTCGTTGAATATTGTTTTTTCAAACGTCACCGATTTGATCATGTCTCCGCCGCCTTGATATGGCGGCATAGATTCTAGAAAGTGCGTTTTCCCGTAGAGAATTCCGAATCCAGTCGGTCCAAAAACTTTATGAGCTGAAAAAGCGTAGAAATCTGCATCAAGATCGCGCACATCAATGCGCATATGCGGGACTGCTTGTGCCCCATCGACCAAAACGGGAACTCCATGCTGATGCGCCAGCGCAATCATTTGTTTCACCGGATTGACGGTGCCAAGCGCATTGGAAATTTGGCTGATGGCAGCAATCTTGGTTCTCCCCGAAAGGAGGCGGGCGAATTCTTCCAACACAACTTCGCCATTGTCATTTATCGGAGCAACACGAAGTTTTGCTCCTTTCTCTTCGCACAGCATCTGCCATGGAACAATATTGGAATGATGCTCCAGTTCTGTAATAAGAACCTCGTCGTCTTCATGAACATTTGTTCTGCCGAATGTCGCTGCAACGAGGTTTATCGCTTCCGTTGTCCCGCGGACAAAAATGATTTCGCGTTCTGATTCTGCATTCAAGAATTTCTGTACGGTGATACGTGCAGATTCGTATTTTTTCGTCGCCAATTCGCTCAGGTAATGCACACCGCGGTGAACGTTAGAATTTTCAGTACAATAATACCGTGTGATTGCATCTATGACGAAATCAGGTTTTTGCGATGAGGCTGCGTTATCAAGATAGACCAAAGGCTTGCCATGAACATTCGTGGATAAAATCGGAAAATCATGCCGAATTTGTTCCACAGGAAAATCAACGACTGTCTGTTTCGCTCTTATTGATGTTGTATTCATGCTCATGAGATTGTCAGGTGATTTTTACTCAGCCGATGGTGAATCATGCGATCTACTTGGTGACGAAGTGGTTCAATCGTTATACGATTTACAATGTCACCTGCAAACGCAGATGTCAGGATGTCTCGTGCCGCATCAAGGTCGACGCCGCGCGAACGTAAATAGAATATTTGTTCATCATCTAATTGTCCAATGGTGGCGCCGTGTGTGCACTTGACATCGTCCGCGAATATTTCCAGCTGCGGTTTCGTGTTGATCGTTGCTTCATCGGAAAGCAGCAGTGTTTTATTTGTCTGTTTTGCATCGGTCTTTTGTGCATCTTGCCTGACGAATACTTTCCCGTTAAAAATGCCCTTCGACCCTCCATCCAGAATTGACTTGTACAATTCGTGACTGCTGCAGTGCGGCATTGCGTGATCAATGACCGTATGATTATCAATCACCTGCGTGCCGCTGCCGAGTGACAAACCGTTGAGTGTACACTCAGAACCTTCAGCATCAAAACGAGCAGTGATGTTGTTCCGAACAATCGAACCGCCCAGGGAGATAACATTCGAAGTGTAATGGCTTGCCGCATTCATCTGCACCCGTGTTGTTCCAATATGATACGCATTGATGCCTTCAGCTTGCAGCCTGTCATGCTCGACTACCGAATTATCGCCAATTGTTATTTCTGTCACTGTGTTCGTGAGATAGATACTTTTAGTAAGTCCAATATACGTTTCGACAATTTTAAATCGACTATCATTTCCTGCGACGATAATATTTCTGGGTTGAGCGACATACATTTGTTCACGATTGGTTGCGACATAAAGAAGATGAATAGGATTTTCGAGAACTGTTCCTTTGGGAACCGAAATAAAAGCGCCGTCCCACAAAAAAGCTGTATTCAATGTTGTGAAAGCGTTGTCCTCTCCTGTCTTCGTATTATTGACATGCGGCTGAATTGCCTCCGGATATTTCTTCAGTATTTCTCCTAAATTCCCAGCCATCATCCCTGCAGGAATTGAACCAGTATCTGACAATTCGGCTGAGAACATTCCATTAATAAAGACGAACTGCAGTGCATGATCCAACGTGTACGGTTGAATGTCACTTTTCGTCACTCCATTCAATTCATAGTGAAGAATTGGATAAAATGAATTTTTTATAATTGGTGCAACGTTTAAGAAGCGCCATTCCTCCTGCCGTGTCGTCGGGAAGCCAAGCTCCATAAACCTGTGCATCGCTTCGCGGCGAATCGCATGCATAGACGTTGACTTTGCACCATTTAAACTTTGTTCAAATGCTTCAAACTTTGACTGGTACCAATTACTCTTTTGATTGTTCAGCTGCATTCTTTTCCTATTCTCAATTTATACCGTTTGTGCGGTCTCTTCATGCACCCAATCATACCCGCGATCCTCAAGCTCCAGTGCAAGTTCTTTGCCGCCGGACTTGACTAATCTTCCTTCCTTCATAACATGCACGACATCCGGAACAATATAATTCAGCAGCCGTTGATAATGCGTTACAACAATTGTTGCATTGTCTTTTGTACGAAGTTTGTTTACGCCTTCCGAAACGGTTTTGAGTGCATCAATGTCGAGCCCGGAATCCGTTTCATCCAATATCGATAAAATAGGATCCAACACAGCCATGTGGAATATTTCGTTGCGTTTCTTTTCACCGCCGGAAAATCCTTCGTTCACAGGACGATTCAGAAAACTTTCGTCCATCTCCACGATTTTTACTTTCTGCTTGATGAGGGCAAGAAAATCAATTGCATCTAACTGTTCTAACCCTTTGTGCTTGCGAACTGCGTTGAGCGCTTCTTTGAGAAAGTAGGAGTTATTCACACCGGGAATTTCAACAGGATATTGAAAAGCAAGAAACAAGCCTTCACGCGCCCGTTCTTCTGGAAGCATCTCAAGCAAATTTTCCCCTTTATAGAGCACTTGCCCGTCGGTCACAGTATATGCGTCACGCCCGGCAAGTACACCTGCAAGCGTGCTCTTTCCTGAACCGTTCGGTCCCATAATTGCATGAACTTCTCCAGCATTCACCGTTAAATTGATGCCGCGCAAGATTTCATTTCCGTTCACACTCGCATGTAAATTCTTTATTTCGAGTAACACCATTTTTAAGTTTTCCCTCTTCTTACTTTTATCTTTTACATTTTCATGTTTCTTTGTTATCCAACGCTGCCTTCCAAACTCACACCAAGTAATTTCTGTGCTTCCACTGCAAACTCCATCGGCAATTCACGAAACACCTCCTTGCAAAAACCGTTAACGATCAGATTCACGGCATCTTCCGAAGAAAGTCCGCGCTGCTTACAATAGAATATTTGGTCGTCGCCAATTTTTGATGTGGTTGCCTCGTGTTCGGCTTTTGCGGAAGTATTTTTCACTTCAATATAGGGAAATGTATGCGCACCGCATTTGTCGCCCAGCAGCAGCGAGTCACACTGTGAAAAGTTTCGCGCATTTACCGCACCCTTCTTCATTTCAACTAATCCGCGATAGGAATTCTGTCCGTGCCCTGCGGATATTCCTTTGGAGACGATTGTGCTCTTCGTATTTTTGCCGATGTGAATCATTTTTGTGCCGGTATCCGCTTGCTGATAATTATTGACGACCGCCACAGAATAAAATTCGCCAACCGAATTATCGCCTATCAGGAGCACGCTTGGGTATTTCCATGTGATCGCTGAACCGGTTTCTACTTGTGTCCACGAAATTTTGGAATTCACACCCGCACATTTACCGCGCTTCGTCACAAAGTTGTAAATACCGCCTCGTCCTTCTTTATCACCGGGGTACCAGTTCTGCACTGTCGAATATTTGATCTTCGCGTTATCCAGCGCAACCAATTCTACCACCGCGGCATGTAATTGATTTTTATCTCGCATTGGTGCGGTGCATCCTTCTAAATAACTCACCTGCGCGCCTTCTTCCGCTACGATGAGTGTCCGCTCAAACTGCCCCGTTGAAGCTGCATTAATGCGAAAGTACGTTGACAATTCCATTGGACATCGAACCCCTTTTGGAATGAAGCAAAAGGACCCATCGCTGAACACCGCTGAATTCAGTGCTGCAAAATAATTATCATTTGCCGGTACGACGGAACCCAGATACTTCTTTATTAAATCAGGATGTTCACGAACTGCGTCGGAAAAAGAACCGAATATGATCCCCAGTTCTTTCAGCTTTTCTTTAAATGTCGTTGCAACCGAGACACTATCGAACACAGCATCCACAGCAACACCGGCAAGCCATTCTTGTTCGCGAAGTGGAATGCCGAGTTTATCGTACGTCTTCAGCAATTCCGGATCAACTTGTGTTAAGTCTTTAAGCAACGGTTTTTGTCTCGGTGCCGAATAATAAACAATCACCTGATAATCGATTGGCGGATACTTTATATTCTGCCAGTGCGGTTCATCCATCGTTTGCCAATGCCGGAATGCTTTCAACCGCCATTCAAGCAGCCACATAGGCTCCTGTTTCTTTGCAGAAATCAATCGTATGATATCCTCGTTCAATCCGGGAGGCGCGGAGTCAGATTCGATGTCCGTGACAAATCCATACTTATATTCTTGAGCAGCGAACTCTTCTATTGTATTTGTTTCATTGTTCATAAATTTCTCTGTTTACAGACCATTACACAATTTGCTCTAACGTGGTATTCTCAAGAAGTAAATTCAGATTGTGTTGCATTTTTCCAAGCGGTTTTCGAATTGTGCAGGCATTAAAGATAGAGCAGTCATCTCCGCCTTCTGCATAACATTCAGCAATCGTTGGTTTTTCTTCTTCAATGACACTTATGATTCTTGATACCTGTAGTTCGTTCGGCTTTTTCGCGAGCGAATAACCACCGTGCATTCCTTGAGTCGAATCAACAACACCGGCTTTTGTAAGTTTCTGCAAAACTTTTGCAAGAAGTTCATAAGAAATATCGTACTTCGCTGCAATTTCTTTCGCAGTAAATACTTGTCCTCGTGGATTCAATGCCATGTGCCGAAGAGCCATCAAACCATATTCTACTTTTTTTGAAAGTTGAAGCATAAATACGACTATTCCAGTCTTATATTACCGTAAAAAATAAGAGTCCTTGTATGACTCTTTCACCTTAAATATCTTTTTCTTTTTCTATAAAATCAAGCACTAATAAAAATCTCTTCTCTATGATCTTTGAAGACGGTACATTATTTTTTATCTTGTGCACACTATGGAAACTATTCAAACACTTGATCTTACGAAATACTATCGCTCCGGCGCATTCAAAAGGAATAACATTCCTGCACTCGAAAAAGTTTCCCTGTCCGTTGAGGAAGGTGAGATTTTTGGGTTGCTTGGCCCAAACGGGGCTGGAAAGACCACGTTTGTTAAACTTATTCTTTCTATCGTACATCCGACCGCAGGTACGGCGACAGTACTCGGCTATCCCTTAGGACAGCGAGCATTGAAAGAACACTGCGGATACTTGCCGGAGAATCACCGTTATCCCGGGTTCCTCAATGCCTTGGATACTCTGATTTTTTTTGGAAGACTGAATGGCCTTCAGGGTTCAATGTTGAGAGATAAAGCATATTTTCTTCTTGAAACAGTTGGATTAAAAGACTGGGCAAAGGTTAAAATAAAAAAGTTTTCAAAAGGAATGCTGCAGCGGCTTGGACTTGCACAGGCTCTTATTAACGATCCGAAGTTATTATTTTTGGATGAACCTACCGACGGTGTAGATCCTATCGGGCGGAAAGAAATTCGCGACTTACTTTTGAGCTTGAAAGCACAGGGCACGACTATTTTCCTTAACTCGCACCTTCTTTCTGAAGTCGAAATGATCTGCGATCGTGTTGCGATTCTCAATAAAGGGAAAGTAGTTCGCACCGGAACGATTGCAGAACTCACGACACAGAAACTTTCTTATATCATTCAGCTTTCTTCTCCGATTACGAAAGTTATTCAGGAACGGTTACAAGAGACAATCCTCCCTATCGAGTATAAAGATTCGAGTCTGATTGTTCCTTTGCACGACAAGACAGAACTCAATGCAATCATCGACATCCTCCGTGCCGGCGGAATAGGAATCGAAAGTATGGCTCAGCAAAAAACATCCCTTGAGGATTACTTTATACAGATAATGAAAGGAGAAAACAACCTGTGAGATTCTGGGGTATGTTTCGGTTTTCGGTTGAAGAAGCTATACGCAAGGGAACACTTATTTTCTATTTTATCGTTGCAACAATTGTGTTATTGCTCCTGACACTGGGAATAAGTCATCCGGTGGGTGATCCGGATATGGTTACGGTCTTTGGTAATCCTCTTGCGCGCCTATCTCAACAAGGATTGAATGTCGTTGAATTTCTTCTTATTCAGTTGCATTCATTATCCATCTTCTGGATTATCCTTCTCGGTATGTTCGGTGTCGCGGGACTCATTCCATCAATTCTCGAGAAAGGAATGATCGATCTTTTCCTCAGTAAACCCCTCACTCGTGCTGAATTGCTGATGGCGCGTGCACTCGGCGCAGTCACCGGCATTGCCCTCAATCTCATTTATTTCTTTCTCGGTGTTTGGCTTATCTTTGGTTTGAAGGCTGGCGTGTGGCATTGGGCTTTTCTTTCCTCTGTCATTTATGTTGTGTATGCATTTGTCTGTTTTTTCTCGGTCGTCACAATTGTTGGATTAATAACAAAGAGCGCCGGTTTCTCCATCATGCTGTCATTCGTTTTTTCTGTCATCTCGTGGGGTCTCGAGGTAAGGGAGAATGGATTATATAAACTCTGGGATAATGTTGTTTATCACCGTATACTTGACGGACTTTATTATCTCACTCCACAGCTTAATGCCATGCTCAATAATTCTACTCGTGTCATCGGGAAACCTCCTTTTATGCCCAACCCACCGGATTTTACTTTTACGCCGTTCCTCTATTCTTTCTTCTCAACGTGCCTTCTTTATTTCCTCTCAATCTGGTATTTCTCCCGTCAGGATTATTAAGCACTCGAACCGGCATAGTGAGTATGACGTTGTTTGAATGTGATACGAATTCTGTCTATTTTCATCACGCTAGAATATGAGAGCCTTTAATCAAACTCTATTATCAAATATATTATTGGTTCGAAGGAACCTATACTTTAAGAATTGTAGAAGACTTTTTTGATTTATTTTTCAAAATTAGTCCGTATCTCCTTATAAGCATTGTTTTAAACATATGTGCTGTTCGGTATTTTCGCGGTAAAAAAATTCAATTCTCTTCTCGAAACGAATACATCGCTATTGTTTCAGCTGCTCTCATCGGTTTGATTTCTCCTTTGCCCACGTATGCCGCAATCCCGATAGGATTATCGTTCATGACATCCGGTATTCCGTTTAGTGCAGTGATAGCGTTTATCCTTTCTTCACCGCTCATGAATCCGACTATATTTTTTCTCACAGCCACTCAGATCAGCATGGAAATGGCAATTGCAAGAACTGTTACGGCCTTTATACTTGCCGTTATTGGCGGATTGCTCACAATCAAGTTATTCAAACATATTTACAATGCTGATGCTCCAATACCCTTCATAAAAAAATCGTCTGACAAATCACTGTGGTCGGATATTTACGGTAATACGAAATATATAGCAAAGTATTTTTCTATTGCAATTTTGCTCAGCGCTGCAGTAAAAGCATTAATTCCGCCTGAAATGATTACGCGTTTACTTTCTGGCAATGCTAAAACGAGTACATTAATTGCAATCGGCATGGGAGTTCCTTTCTATACTTGCGGCGGATCCGCTATTCCGTTTATTGAGACGTTGATGGAATTGGGAATGAGTAAGGGTGCGACCCTGGCTTTTTTTATTTCGGGACCGGCAACCAAACTTGAAACCTTGTATGCCTTTAAATCTTTACTGGGAATAAAAGTATTAATTTTTTACTTATCACTTACTTTCGTATACTCTTATGTAGTGGGATTGTTGTATTCTTTTATTTAAAGAAATAAAGTCACTTATGAAAAATGTTGAGAACAAACTGCGGAAGATTTGTCTCGTACTCATTGCTTTGTCTATTTGGCTCTATTGGGATTTATCCCAGGCGTATAACAACAGAAGTATGATCTATCAATCATTTGTACTACATTCGGAGATGAAAATGGTTGCATCCCCACCAGCAACTGTTTCTCTTGTAAGATCAAATGATCCGGCTTTAGAAAATCCATGCGGAGTAACGGATGAGGGAATTTCTTATCAAACGATTGCACAAATGGTGCGACGGGCGATCTATCTTGTAGATGGAAGTGGATTACGCAGCATCATTAAAAGCGGAGATACTGTACTCATAAAACCAAATATCGTCCAACAGGATTCCAGCGGCAGCGGCGGTGTTACAGATATTCGCGTTGTGAAAGCGTTAGTATATTTAATCGATTCGATAAATCATGGACACGTCAAAATCATTGTCGGTGATGGTTCACCAAGACCATTCACAACATTTGAAAAAGCAAGTGGCACAACCGCAGCACCATGGACGGCATTATTTGATATACCAGGATACCAACTTCTAAAAAACGAAGCGATTGCAGCTGGCATAAATTTTACTCTCTCCAACCTCAACGGAAATTCTGACACGAATCCCTGGCCGGAATTAGATTCCGTTAATGTACCGGGCGGGGGAAACGCGCTTCCGCAAGGCGGCCATTATTATATCCACAAAGATGTTACACAACGAGCCACTGTATATATTACAGTGCCTGTTCTGAAAATCCACAATCAGCCAGGATATACCGGTGCACTTAAAAATCAAATTGGACTAGCTGCAAGCACACGATACGGATTTAATAAAACAACCGGTGTTACTCAAGAAAACCGCTATCATAAATTACGGCATTTGGATCTAGCACCATATGTATGGCAAGACAAAGAAATTGTCGATTTATGTATTCTTGCAAAAATTAAATTTGCTGTTGTTGATGCAATAACATGTCTGCAAACAGAAAAAACACCGGAATACAACAGTGCGAGTGATCACATCAGCACTCATATTAAAAATCGGGTAAAAATGAACACGATCATTGCTGGTTTTGATCCTGTTGCAGTCGATAATGTTTGTTGCAGATTAATAGGATTGAATCCCGATGATATTGAACATATTACACTAGCAGAAATAAATAATTTAGGTACAAATGATACAAGTAAGATTACTATCGTTGGAGCCGATCTTTATAAAAACATTACACGATTTAAAAAGGGTCTCTTGCCAAGCAGCCAATTTGGGCAAAGCAACAGGAATTGGATTCTCAATGGGCCGTATCCAATCGGCAATGGATCGAGTCCAATAGATTCACAATACATTCCGAGTGAAGCAACCGTTTCGCCTGTACCTGGCATGAATAACTGGAGCCAAAGCGTTTATTCTATCAATGACCGGATTAATTTAGCCGATTATTATCAAGAACAAGGAGTGAGCACGGATAAAGTTGTATGTTATGCATTCGCTTATTTTAATGCTCCCAGGATTCAACAGGCAGAATTGTGGATTGGTTCTGACGAAGATCTGAAAATCTATATAAATGGATCTGTCGTGTATAATTATAAAGGAACAAGATTATTCACGCCGGATCCAAACAATGCAAATCTTACTTCTCTGTGGATCGATACGCCTGTTGTGAATATCAAAAAGGGACTAAACACAATTCTTATCAAATCGTTGCAGACAACCGGGCGATATGATTTTAGCGTGAATATCTGCGAAGTCGAATCAGATATGAATTATCGCGGTAATAGAGTTTTGGGATTAAAGTTCTCGACCACTTCCGGCGTAAACTCTGTGGATGAAACACATGCATCTGTTATTTCCTCTTATGAGCTGAAAAATAATTATCCCAATCCTTTCAATCCTTCAACAACTATTACATATCAATTGGTGAAGGCAGGTTCTATCAAGTTGATAGTGTATGATATAAGAGGCCGTGTCGTAACGACATTAGTTAACGGAGAACAGCCCATTGGTTCTTATTCTGTTCCCTGGAATGCATCAAACATTTCAAGTGGTGTATATTTTTATAAGCTGACCGCCGGTAATTTTTTGCAAGTCAAAAAGATGGTGCTTATAAAATAATTTTCCCCTTGAGATATAATGAGAAGATTTATTTTTTTGATTATCCTGAACGGTTTTATCGTATTTTACTTACTGCTCAAATAGATACAGCATCGACAACCTGGCTTCTCGACCGCACAAATAGTATCGGAGGACACTCAAAAACCGCACTGCCTTGTCCGTTTGAATATCAAACGATTTCTCCATACCTTTTTTCATCAATGAGGGACTTATGAGAATAGGAATTACGTGTTATCCCACATACGGCGGCAGCGGGGTCGTAGCAACCGAACTTGGTAAAGCACTTGCAACTCGCGGTCATTCTATCCATTTCATCAGCTATGCTCTTCCGATGCGATTGAGCGGTTTCCAGGATAACATTGTATACCACGAAGTAGAAATGTCCAACTATCCGCTTTTCGATTTTCCGCTTTACACCCTTGCTCTCAGCAGCAAGATGGTGGAAGTAGCACAGTATGAAAAGCTCGATCTTCTCCATTGCCATTATGCTATCCCGCACGCGGCGAGTGCGTATTTGGCAAAACAGATTTTGGGCAATCACATAAAGGTTGTGACGACATTGCATGGAACGGATATCACACTTGTCGGATTAGAGCCGAGTTTCCTGCCTGTTGTGAAATTCAGCATCGAGCAGAGTGATGGCGTAACGGCTGTATCCCGCTTCCTCAAGGAAAAGACCCAGACAAATTATGGAATTGAAAAAGAAATCGAAGTCATTCCGAATTTCATCGATACCACGAAATACAAACGACTGACATCGGATACATTTTTTTTAAAAGGTATATCAGAAGGCCAAAAAGTTATTGCGCATACTTCAAATTTCCGGCCGGTAAAGCGTGTAGCGGATGTCATTCGGATTTTTAACGAAGTACAAAAAAAGATACCGAGCGTTCTTATATTGATTGGAGATGGTCCAGACCGCTCGCAATGTGAAATGCTCTGCCGTGAATTTGGCATTCAAGAAAAAGTTCGCTTTCTCGGGAAACAAGTCGAACTGGTACCGATTCTCTCTACTGCTGATCTTTTTCTCATGCCAAGTCAATCGGAAAGTTTTGGACTCTCTGCGCTCGAAGCGATGGCGTGTGAAGTGCCCGTCATCTCTTCCAGTGTCGGCGGATTGCCCGAACTTCAAGTGCACGGCCAGACAGGCTATATTGCCGAATTCGGTGACATTGACCGGATGGCACGCTATGCAATTGATTTATTGACGAATCCATCCAAGCATAAACTTTTTGCAGAAGCGGCACGCAAACGGGCAACAGAATTTGAGTCTTCAAAGATTATCAGCCAGTATGAACAGTACTACGAACGAGTTCTTGCCGGTAACAATTCTTCGGTACAGTAGTTTCAGGCAGGGCGTAACCGGGCATATTTCACAATCAGGTTCTTTGTTCCGCAGCTTTCAAACTGCACGACGGCTTTCTGTGCATCCCCTTTTCCGCTGACAACCATAACACGTCCGCAGCCAAATATTTCGTGCCTCACGACTGCACCACGTTTCACTTCGAAATGCTCTTGCGATTCCGATTCATAGTCCGGCATAGCGTCGCTGAAGAACGCCGTCTCTTCATTTTTCTTCTGATTCACCGCCCGCCGGGCAGCAGATGCCTCCTTATCGAACTCAATTATTGACGCAGCAGTCCGCTGACGCTGAGGTTTCATACCGACATGCTCGATATTTTCCGTCCCCAGCTCTGGAAGAAATCGTGATTCGCTTGGATAGGTGACATCGCCAAACCTGTACCGAAGATTGGTATGCGTGATGTACAACTTTTGTTCTGCTCGTGTAATCCCAACATAGAACAAACGCCGCTCTTCTTCTAATTCGGACGAATCAATAGTGCTGGAATAAAACGGTAAAAGCCCTTCCTCCAATCCCGCAATCATCACGACAGGAAATTCTAATCCTTTCGATGCATGAAGAGTCATCAGTGTAACGGCATTGTGTTCACCTTCCCATGTGTCGATATCGGAAACGAGCGCAACTTCTTCCAGGAATGATTCGAGCGTGCCATCCGGCTTGTCATTACTGAATTCAGAAATTGCCGAGAGTAATTCCTGCACATTTTCCCACCGTCCCATCGATTCGGTTGTCCGTTCGTCTTTGAAGATCGATAGAATTCCCAGTTCATCTACGAGAGAACGCGCCCATTCACTAAACGTCATCTGCGGACGCAGCGACTGATACTTATCAAGTATCAGTCTGAATTGTGCTAGGCTTTTCTTTGCCCGGTCCGTCAACTCGAGTATTTCATCAAGCCGTTTTAAAGAATCAAATAAAACAATTGCATGCTGTGATGCGAACCTCTGTAGATGTTCGACAGTCACATCACCGATTCCGCGAACCGGATAATTAATAATACGCAGCAGACTTACTTCGTCTGTAGGATTTGCAAGCAGACGCAAGTACGCAAGCACATCTTTAATTTCTTTGCGCTCGTAGAACCGTGTGCCGCCGATGATCTCATACGGAATCGCATTTTTCCTGAACGCTTCTTCCAGTGTACGCGATTGAGCGTTCGTCCGATAGAGAACTGCAAAATCTTTCAGATCAAGCTTGCGACGGTGGATTTCCTGCTGGATTGCACGGACAATTTGACTTCCCTCATCACGGTCATCAGCGCACTGTATCACCGTGACCGGTTCACCTTCGGGATTCGCAGTCCATAACTTTTTCTTTAACTGCTCCTTATTGAAGTGAATGAGTTCATCTGCGACCGAAATGATCGATTTTGTGGAGCGATAATTTTGTTCTAACCTAAAAAGCTGACAGTCAGGGTAATCTTTTTGAAAATCCAAAATATTACGGATATCTGCGCCGCGGAAAGAATAAATGCTCTGAGCATCGTCCCCCACAACTGCAATATTCTTAAACTTATTGCCGAGGAGACGGATAACCTGATATTGTGCGCGGTTTGTATCTTGAAATTCATCTACCAAAATAAACTTGAAACGATGCTGATATTTTTCCAGTATATCTTTATTCTTCTCGAACAGTTCAATCGGTTTTATCAGCAGATCGTCAAAATCCATCGCATTGCTGCGTTCAAGTGTTTTTTGATACTCCGTATAAACAAGCGCTACCTTCTCATCGAAAAGTTCGTGTGCTGTTTCAGTAAATACTTTTGGCGAGAGATACTGATTCTTCGCGATACTGATGTGTGAGCGAATCGCCACGGGGTTATACTGCTGCGTCGGCAGATTCAGTTTCTCCATGACTTTTTTTATTGTGCTGAGTGAATCATCAGAGTCGTAGATTGTGAACGACGGTGTGAACTTCAGATGCTTGCATTCTTTGCGGAGAATTCGTGCGAACATAGAATGGAATGTACCCATCCAAAGGCTGCCCGCATCATCACCCACCAGTTTGATGATGCGATTCTTCATTTCCTTTGCCGCTTTGTTGGTAAACGTGAGCGCAAGAATCTGGTGTGCAGGCACGCCGCATTCCATGAGATAAGCCATGCGGTATGTGAGAACGCGCGTTTTACCGCTGCCCGCACCGGCGATGATCATGACCGGGCCGTTGGCGGCTTTCACTGCTTCAACTTGAACAGAATTGAGATCGTTAAGAAATTTCATTACACAATGATTGTATTACGATAAAATAGTAAGGAATATTTACTCGGAGGGCAATGAGAAAAAATATTTCGTATTGGTACCAGAAAAAAAAGCAGACAAATGGCAAGATGAACGCAGCCGGCTACGTATGACCAAGCCGCACGATCACCCGATTCCCTGACTCATGCAGGCAGTGCACCTTCCAGGCGCAGAAGAAATTCTTTCGTTTTCAATCCGGCAGCATATCCAACAAGTTTCGAATTAGATCCGATGACGCGATGACATGGTACGACGATAGGGAGCGGATTGGCGCCATTTGCCTTACCGACGGCTTGGAATCCGCGCTCAACGCCGACACGGCCCGCAAGTTCTTTGTAAGAAATCATATGCCCGTACCGGATACGCTTCAGCTCGAACCACACACGGCGCTGAAATTCTGTTCCCACTGGATCGAGCCGGCTGTGGAATTTCACAAGCCGCCGATCGAAATAGCGATTTAACTCATCAATGATCTGACGATTCTTGGTCGATGTTTCGACGAGTTCAGCACCATCGAATTTCTTTTGCAGCCATGCGAGAAATTCTTTTTTCGTTTGAGCTGGGATACTGATTTTGCACACACCCGATTTTGTCGAAGCAACATAAATGGTGCCGATTTTTGAATTGAACGACGAATAGTAAATTTTTTCCATATTCTCTCACAGTTCCAATGAGTCTAAGTCCACTTATAATGACATTTCATCCTTCATCTTGCCGAAAGTGAAACTGATTCATTGTTGAATGGTATTTCGAGAATTGATGCAATGCTGAAACCGGAAAAAGTATAACTAAAAGGTATTTGAAAGGCAAGCACTCTCTCGAATCTTCTCGTTTCCTCTCGAGAATACTCCTTGACAGAACCTAGAAAAACGCTCTCGCTTCCATCCGTGCTGTATGGATCGGCAACCTTCCTCCTTCTTTCCGTCCGTTGTAGTTGAGTGATAATTGCACATTCGCAGTGATACGGTAATCAAAGTTCAACTGCCAAAGAAAACTTTGCCCTACTGCTTTTCCAGCGGTGAATTCATAGGGCAATAACGCGCTTGGATCGGAGATATTTGTTAACAATACTTCTTCCCGATGAATTTCAGCACGTAATTGACCGACGCCCGGGAACGATTGTACAATCCTTATTCCTTCTTCGTTGATATTTGCAGTTGCATTCTTTCCACCGAAATAATTGACCACTTCTGTTACACCGAAGTTAAATCCAGTTTCCCAATTCATCGTCGGACGATATGAGAAATCAGAAAGCAATGCATTGGAAACCATATCCCGTTCTTCTGATGTTTGTGAGGATGCGGCCAATCGATCTTTTTTATTAATAAAATCCGTTTGATTCCCAATTTCCTGCACAAGCTGCGACCGGATACGCAGAGACCTTTCCTCCTGAAAACTTCTTTCAATTGCTGAAACAAATTGTGTCAATCCATATCGTTCGCTGTAGCGAAAACGCATTGACAAATCTGAGCTGCCCTCAAACAGGAACACATCTTGCGTGATTTGCTGTGAGCCGGCAAGCGTCGTTTGGTCGTTGAGAAAATGCGAGAAATTGAGCAGGTAAATTTGTTTCGTATCTGTATCTTCGCTCCGTTCATCCACACGTAGGTACGTTTCAGTCGAAAATACTCGAAGAGCATTGCTGAGCCAGGTGGTTGCAGCCGGAATCAATCGCGCAGGCTGCAACTTCAAACGTACACTCGTATTGATATTCGCAACCGGATACAGCTGGTCACTGGGAAGGTAGACGACAATATAATCACCATCGAAACGGGTGAGTTCAAAATCACTTTCATCAACGATCCCGTTGCCGTTCACATCGCCGATATATTTATAATTGCCGCTTCCTTTCGTCACTCGAATGAATATCCGTTCCAGACGTGCAGAGCGCTGGTTGGAAAACTCATAGTACAGATCAGTTTCGAGAGCCCGCTGAAACGGAGCAAAACGTGTTTGTGAACGAACCAATATACCATCAGAGTTACTATTTCCCCTGAGCTTGAATGCATCCGTGAACTCTACTTTACGGACGCTCAACGTAAGAGAACTTGATAACGACTGCCACCCGTTCAGTTGCCAGCTATAGAGTTGCGTCAGCGACCGTGACGCACGGCTTATTGTTCCCGCAAGAACACTGTCCTCTGTTCGTATTTGATATTCCGCAGAAGCCGTCATCCTCCAGAATTCGGCAGTGACGAGGCGGGGCGCAATTTCAAGAAAACGAAAACTGTTCTGACGAATCGAATCTTGTCCTGTGGGTATAGCAATGCGCTCTTCCGTTTCAATGCGAAGACTGGGATGCCACTTCGCAATCTCGTATTCCACTGTTCCGTGCTGTCGGGTCCATTGCGATTCATCGTGCAAGAGCGTATTGGATGTATTCAATATCTCAATCTGGTATCGAGCAGTTGGCAAACTCGAGTCTGCAATGCCAAGATTGATTTGCGTTCTGGAGGAATGTACTTCTCCCGAACGATTCAATACGCCGTACGACACCGTGCTGTTCACGTTCCGCACCGGAAGATACGTCAGAGAGAATTCCTGTATTTCCTCATTGGCAACCGCCGATTCACTGAGATTCCATTTCCTATTGAACTCCACCTCATTTGCACGATCCATCGGAACAAAGCGCCGATCGACAAACCGGTCGGAAATATGTGCATCCACTTCCCCTAAATTCTTTCCGCCGAAGAACAGCCGTTTCGGATTATAGCGGGCGGCAAACGTGAATGCACTGCCTTGAAGACTGCTTGAATCTTGGTTGGCAAATCTGTTCTGATTAAAATTGCTCATTGCATATTCGGCGGAAACAGAAAAATCTGATGTGAGAGCTACCTGCGCGTTCATTTCAAATATTTGATGGAGCTGCGGCATCGGCAAAAATTGCAGCGGAAGATAATTGCCCTGGCCAATGCCGGCAAAACGAAATTGCCCGGCAGCAATACGCACATAACCGGCAGATGTATCGGGCACTTGATCGACAGACGAAAAACCTGCCGAATAAAATGCGAGCGGATCTCCCGGTGCATAGAAAAGAATCGCATAATGTCTGCCGTTTAAAAGCGTATCCTGTAAAATATATTGACCTTTACCGCTGTCCGCTCTTGATATTCCTGAGACGGACGCTCTCATCCTATCTGCACCGCTTTGCCGAAGAATCGCACGCGTCGTATCATTCAGTGAAACATCGATTGGAGAATCCGGATCATCCGCTTCCTGCATAAACGATGCGTTCAGTTTTAAACCGTCATTGAATATTTTTCCACTGACAGTACCTGCAACAAGGTTGCGGACATATTGCTGATCAGAATATTCAAAATCGATTATAATGCGCGATGCATTGGTAATGAATCGGCGGCTGGAAAACGTCACTTCCCCGCTGGCATAATCGATTGTATAATCATTCACATCGCCG
>Ga0182021_10001168_pt1 | contig 29766 bp, 29 predicted proteins | sample 612E3MmetaG_FD_120493 | JGI IMG/M metagenome (GOLD analysis project Ga0182021, IMG submission 120493) | Permafrost microbial communities from Stordalen Mire, Sweden - 612E3M metaG (Illumina Assembly) | ecosystem: Environmental > Terrestrial > Soil > Wetlands > Permafrost | place: Sweden... | reverse complement strand
TATCTGGTTGACTTTAATGATTATTGCGTTTCCAGCGTTAATCTTTATTCCATTATTTAACCTTTCAGTATTCGTTGTAAACAAATCATCGCCGCAAATTAAGCAGTTTTTGGCTTTGCGGGTAAGTTCAGCGAAGCTGTCAAAATCTTCCTCATTGAAGGGGTCTTCCACATAAGTAAGATGATACTTCTCAATTAACTCAAGCATAAACTCTATTTGTTCAGCAGTATCACGTTTTTTGCCTTCAGATTCATAAATGTATTTTTCTTCTTTAGGCTTCCAAAACGAAGAAGCCGCAACATCAATTCCAAAGCCACATTCAAAGTCAAGTTCGTTACCTACTTCTTCGCATGCTTTGGCAATAACTTCAAATGCGTCAACTGTGTCGATGTTGGCTATCCAAGCGCCTTCATCGCTTTTGCCGCCGTTAAAAGTTGTGCTTTTCTTTTTCAAGTTGTCGCCGATTTTCTTGTGAATCTGGGTGTTGGCTGTTTGGGCTTCAAGAAAAGTTTCAGCGCCGTGTGGCAACGATAGGTACTCTTGGATGTCTGGTGATTTGCCTCTTGCATGTTGGCCGCCGCTGATGCAGTTGCCCAACGGATAAGGCAAAGTTGTTGCCGCGTTTCCGCCAAGAAACTGGTACAGAAGCACACCGTGAGAATTAGCTGCTGCTTCAGCATTAGCTATTGAGATGGCAAAAGCGGTGTTTCCGCCGATATTTTTGAAGTCCGCCGTGCCATCAAGTTCATGAAGTGTGTTGTCTATTTCTTCTTGAAAATCAGCGATTAATCCTGTAAGTTCAGGAGCAATCAAATCGTCAACTTTTTTGATGGCTGCTTCAACGCCACCTGTTGGGTAATAGACAACTTCAGCTTTTCCGCGGCTTTTTCCTGCGGGAGCCGACGCTCTACCGAAACCACCGTTGGTGATTACATCTACCTCGATTGTTTCTTCTCCACGATTATTGAAAATTTTCCTGGCAATGAGGTCCTCGATAATGGATGACACGCGTTTAAGCCTCAAACGGCTATAATTTTGTCGCCAGCTTATTTTAGGTTTCGGAACAGGCTAATTTGCAGGTTTAACAGATGAATGCTATGCCTTGGGTGCTGGCGCTTGCTTTCTTAAACTACGCAGTATACCGATAAAGATCAATGAGAGAAAAAAAGACGTTACTAGCTACAAAAACCCGTTTTTGAGAGGCAATATGCTTAATAGTTTCAGGCTTATTTTTTGAGGTAAAACTTGGCTATGGCATTAGCCTTGACCTGGCGTCAAAACCGCTCCCATTGGATGCTGATAATGCCTACCCAAAACACACTGGTAGGTTAGACATGAAAATGATTGAATTCGTCCTCTTAGCGGTTGGCGCAGTAGTCGGAGCCTTTCTGCGATACATTATGGTTGCTTCTCCACAGACCATCGCTGGATTACCCCTCAACGTTTTAGCAGTTAACGTCATCGGAAGCTTCATACTCGGATTATTCTCAGTTCTAGCAATCGCGTTAAACTTAAACTCAAACTACACGCTGCTGATAGCCACAGGATTCTGCGGTGCATTCACAACTATGTCCTCATTTGCTCTTGAAACCAGCAACCTCATTGATGGCAACCGCTTTATCCTCGTAGCACTAAACATACTAGCCAACGTAGGCTTATCTTTAGGCGCTGTCTTCGGTGGCAAAGTGATTGGAGAAACCCTAATCTCGAAGGTGCTGTAATGCGCAAAAAAATGTGGAGCGTAACCATCAGAATAAAAAAGAATGATGAGCTTGGCGGCAAACGGCTTGAATCTCTCTTAATGGATTTCCTCATTAAGTCAGGGGTCAGCGGTGCTACAGTTTGGACGGGTGTTGATGGATTTGGGAAACGAGGCAAATCAACCTTGAAGTTGGAAGGTGTCACGGTTAACATGCCTTTGATTATTGAATTGATTGATGAACAGTCAAAGCTTGAGTCGCTTTTGCCTGAGCTTAGGCTGATTGTTGGAGATAATGGGTTAGTGAGCATACAAGACACTTATGTAATTTAGAAATCGAATTTCTCTTGGAAATTGAGGTCTTGCCCGTTTAGTCAAAGTTTTACAGTAAAAAACTAGACTTTTCCCTTTCCACGTAACTCGAGAAGCTAATTTTCCTTGAAGTTGAGTGTTTGGGTTGCAGATTCTGTGAAGTCTGCGTCTGTTGCTTTTCTCTGTGAAATTTCGTCGGCTATCCTTAAGGGGGATTGTTGATTGGATATAAAACAATTTGAAATTATGCTAACTCGTATAACAATATCATTGATACTTAGCTTCATGGAATTTCCTTGGAGTGCCATAGGCGCAATAATGGCAACAGTTACTACGATTGCCCTAATAAGTTCTAAAGTACTGCAAAACATTCGAAAAAACAGTTTGCCAAAACTTGATGCTTTTCTTTATGTTCACCCAAAAGGAGATGGGGCACAAAAAGGTGTTATTCAAACGGATAAGGAGCAACTTTATGAGAAACAAATCCAAGTATTGCCTAATATTTGTCCCCGTATTGGATTGCTTATCAAGTGGAAATCTCAATATGTAATCGAACAGATTGAAGTCCGAGGAAACGCGCAATCTAAAAAATCACTCATGATGACCTCTTTGCAAAACAACGTTTTTGGTTAAACAATGAATACCCAGATGTTCATGGGAATTATCGCGTAGTTCCACATCTAAAAGTGCGTAACGGTGAATCAGTCCTTATAGGTTTTAAGTTATCTCCTATTTTTAAGAAGGATGAAGAGAGAAAAATATCCATTGTACTTACTGTTGCTGAATCCAACAAAGTTTTTGAGAAAGACTTTTGGATTAAAGCTTCTCTTTAGAAGCATTTTGAATGAGAGTTATCCACTTGTTCTTGCCTTCGATTGTTATTCCGCATGCTTCCGCTGGTGTCTTTCCATCTAAGGCTTCATGTGGTCTAATGTAATTGTGGAATAATTGGTAACCTGTGAGTATTGCGGTGTCTTTGGTTTTTAAGCCTCTCATGGTCTTTTCTCTGTCTCGGATTTCTCCGTTCATGCGTTCCATTTTGTTATTGTTATGGTCACCTCTTATCGTGATATGTCTGATATGTTGAGTTCTTGGATTCTTGAGTGTCCAATACTCTTTTTTGTATGCTTCATTGTAAGCAAATAGCCCATCCGTTATGAAGGTTAGGGGTTTCTTGCCCATTAGTTCTTTAGACATTTTCAATAGGTTTCTTGCATCATGCTTAAACTTAGTATCTGTAACCTCTTGTGCAATCCAAAAGCGTGTTTCATCATCCATCATGGCAAACAAATATTTCATGTCGCTTTTGATTTTGATGTATATTTCATCGGTTCTCCATGTATCTGAGACATTAGGAATTATCTTTTCAGTGTAGTTTTTCATTAATTGTGTGTATTTGCGTATCCAGTTAAGGATTGTTCGATATGAAACTTCGACTCCTAAGAGTTTGAGTGACCGCATTGTGTTTCTTAGACTTTCACCGCTAAAGTAAAGTTGTATAGCTGAAGTGATTGCTTGAGGATTATGCAACATAGAACAGAAGAGCGGCTGCCCGATTCGCCAAATCCTGTGTTCTAGACTTGCTCTCATGCGCTTGCCTAACCAGACTAATTACCTGGGACAGATAGGTTTTCTCACCTGTGCTCTTGATCCGTACCTTCAATGCGCCATCACCATTGATGGCTCCGCCAATGACTTTGTCAGCCGTTTGTTTGTGAACAGGATTGGATTCTCCCGTAAGCAGAGCTTCATTAACAAAAGATTCACCTTCAACGACAACGCCATCAGAGGGCACCTTTTCACCAGGACGAATCAAAACCACATCCCCAACCATCAAATTAGAGGCAGGCATATCGACGACATCACCCTCTTTAACAATGTGAGCGGTTGAGGGCAAAATCTTGACAAGTTCCTCAAGCGCCCTGGAAGCGCCTAGAACACTTCTTGCCTCGACCCAATAACCCAAAAGCATCACGTCAATTAGAGTCGCTAGTTCCCAGAAGAAGTCACTACCAACAGGGACAAAAACGGTTGCGGCAGAAAAGAAAAAGATCACAGAAATAGCTGTGCCAATCAGCGTCATCATTCCATGCTGGGCTTTCTCAACTCCTGCACCAAACCCGTCAAGAAAGGCCAGCCACCGTAAACGTAAATGACTGCAGCTAAACCTAGCAGACTGAAGGGTTGGTACGGGAGCGTTATGGTGTAGTGGAACCAAGTTTGGATTGCTTGGGAAAGAACCAGTACAGGAACAGTAAGCACCAAGCAAACAACAAGACGCCGCTTTAGCCCCATTGTATGCATTACATGGACTGCTGGTTCATCCTTCATTTCCTCCATGTTCATTGCCACTTGATTGTGGTTTCCATGTTTCATTTCAAAAAACTTCTAAAAAGTTCCTCAACTGAAAAATCTACTGAATGCTAATTTAACTATGAATTCTTCAAATAATAAAGTTAAGCTTATGTCATAAGTTCTAGCATATCTGGGGATTACTTAACTATAGACAGAAAATTAATATCTGACGCTTGTGCATGGGTTTAAGAAATAATGGTGTATTAAAATGAGTTTTGGAACAAAAGTCTTTAGTGGCGTCCAAGAAGCATTAGTTTTGGCGTTGATGCTTGTGACTGTTTTTGCGCTTTTCTACGTTAACATGGACATTATGTATAAGGTAGGTATTGGAGTCATAGTGTTCGCAGTGATTTTTCTAATTACGATAGCAACTCAAATCCTTAGGCAACAAAAAGAAGTAAAGCAAGCCACTGCGGCCTAACCTTTTCGTCTTTCACTTTCACTGCACCCTCCCCTGTTCTGCAACGTCGTTTCAACGATTCTTTAAAAAGGGTCAGTGAACGTAGTTGCTCTCAAGGAAGAAAAAGCAGCATGTCTCAAAATTTAATCGTTAAACCGGCAATGGCTCAGCCACTATTTTCTTTAAACATGCCAGGTGTAGACGATTTGTTCCAAGGATTTGCACCAGGCGACTTCGCGGTCCTTTATGGATCACCATCAGTAACCTCATTAACTTCTTTACTCTGCATACGAGCGCAGTTGCCAGTGCAGCTTGGCGGCTTAGGAAGCAATGTTGTTTTTATTGATGGCGGAAACACTTTTAGATTATATAAAATCGCACGTTTAGCGCAGGTTCATCAGCTTAACCCAAAACAAGTGCTTGAACGCATCTTTATTTCAAGAGCATTCACCGCGTACCAGTTAACTTCTCTTATACTTGATAAGCTGGAAGAGACCGTAAAAACATATAATGCTAAACTCGTGGTGATTTCGGATATAGCTGGTTTCTTCTTAGATAGTGATGTACCTCAGGAAGAAGCCCAAAGGGTTTATAGCCAAATTATGAGCTACCTGTCAAGCTTTGCAAAGAGACACCAAATAATCATAATTGCAACTTACTTACCGTACTCTGGTAATGAACGAAACAGTTTATTTCAAGACATAACATGTTCAAAAGCAAACACCGTACTGTCCTTTAGCAAAACCCACTACACACGAGAAGTAAGCTTAGAGAAACATCCCTTTTTCGTTTTAGGCACCGCTGAAATGCCATCTGAAAACTTAACTTTAAACGACTTCATTGGTGCTTGAAGACTTTACAAAGGCAGTGAATACAAATTGAGTTACAAAGCAAACATGCACCCTAGAGTTAGCCAAGCAGAAATGGCTGTTTTCCAAACATTAAGTATGGTTGGATTAACCAGCGGTATGATGACACAAAAACCTATTATTTTGAAATCCACAGTTCCTGATTTTTGCTGGGCGGAAAAAAGAAAAATTGTTTACCTTGATGGTAACCCCGTTCATCGAAAGGATAAACAGTTAGAGCGGGACAGCGAAATTGATGAGCTTTTGGAACTTCAAGGTTGGGATGTACTTCGAATCCCGTATGACCCGCCTCTAACTCAGAAGGGCTTGGCTGAAATTATGGCAACTATAAAGCGTTTCTTAAATGTAGCTGAAGAAACCTAAGCCACCTGAGTTTTGGATGGTTTAAACTCTAAACCCATAAAAAGCTATTTATCTTTAAGAGAGAACCATCTTGCGAATGCTCCGGTAGTATAGTCCGGTCAAACCTTACTAAGACTTCTTATTAAGGGACTATGTATAGCGGCCTCTCGAGTCGCGGACCCGGGTCCAAATCCCGGCCGGAGCACCATTTATTTTCAATTCAAATAAAAAAATCAACTTATTTGAATGCAAGTGTTGAGCATAATTCTTCTACTGTTCGGTTGAGTGTTAGCTCTGCCATGTTTCCGCTGTAATCCATTATACGTCTTGAGCTGTCAAAAATCAAGCGTAGTACTGATGCTATGTTTGGATCCATTTTTTTGCTTGACATCACCATGATTAATTCGTTTTCCAGCGGTTTTAAGGATTCACGTTTTGAAATCAGTTTTTCTGCGTCTTTGTATTCTCTTTTGAACAGGGCTTTTATGGAGTCGTCGTAGAGTTGGTGGGCTTGTGTGCTGTAATTGACGAGTTGATTGTATATTTCTTCATCTATGGGGTCTTTTATGAAGAGAGTCTGGTCATCGATGAGTTTTTGAAGTGAACCCAAATTGGTTAAGATATTCATGGCATTTTGCGCGATGCTTTCAACATCGTTTACTGCTATGCGGTAGAGGAGAAACTCTTTGGGTGTTCGAAAACCAAGTTCTCGATACAGGTTTCTCTCTATGCCATATTTTAGTTGGCGAACAATGTACAGTCCCAATCGGTTGACGTCATTGTGGGAGCTGATTACGCTATCAAAGAGTGCGGTGCTTCGCTCTTTTAGGGCAGCGATAGCGTCTCGGTTTGCAGCCAAAGCAACAATAGCCATTCTCCTGACAGCTTTCTCGATGGGAAACTCTGAATGTTTTATTAGAATTTGTAGGGTAATTTCGTCTGCTGTTTCATCAATTACTTCTGAACCCAAAAAGTTGTCTCTGGCGAGGCTTTTTATTTCATTTTTATATTTTAACGCGTCTTCTGGATTTTTGAAGTGGACTCTTATTATGTCGGCTCCTATGGCGTAGAGGGCGCGGATCATGCGTAGGATGGATTGGATGTTTTCTTTTGAGTCAATGCTGACGTAATATTCTTTAGGTTTTGCTTCGTTTCCTCTGCCTTCTTTTTCCTGAATTTTTCTTGGAACCAGAGTTAATGTGGAGTCTGGTTGGATATTGAATGCTATTTCGCTGCCTCGTTTTAATTCCAGGTCTTGGACCCACTCTTTGGGCAAGGATATTATGAAGGAGCCTCTTCCTGTGCATTGGACGCGTCTATAACCTAAATCTTTTTCAGCCAAACAAGCCACCCAGATATATGTTTCATATATATTACATATTTCATGAAGCTGCATATAAATGATTATCAACAAAGTTATATAGAATACATGCATGTTAGTGGCTAACTCTAATAATAATAGTGGTAAAAATGGCATTAAACACCTGCAGAATAATCGTTTCAAGCGTCAACCAATTAATGGCGAGCAGGGGCGTTTTATGCACAAGCGACATTGAACTGCACATATTCATGCTCACTTGTCCACGCTAAAAAATAAAAATTAACGAGGTTTAACCATGGTAAAAAGAATAATTGCAAAACAAGAAGTCTGCATGGGATGCGGATTATGCGAGGTATACTGTACAGTCCAGCATTCAAAATCAAAAGACTTAGTCAAAGCACACAATAGCGAAAGCCCCAAACCAATAAGTCGAGTAACAGTCCAACGCAATAGACCAGTCTCTTTTGCAATTCAATGTCGACATTGCGACGACGCCCCATGCGTAACCGCGTGCCTTTCAGGCGCCATGACAAAAGACGAAAAAACAGGTCAAGTCATCCACAACAAAGACAAATGCATGGGCTGCTGGACTTGCATTATGGTTTGCCCATACGGCGCCATAAAAATGGACAAAGAAAATCATGTAATCGCCAAATGCGATTTGTGCCAAGGCTTTGATCAGCCAGCATGCGTTGCCAATTGCCCAAATGAAGCGTTGGTATTCAAAGTGGTGAAAGCCTAACATGGCAAAGTATGTTATTGTTGGAGCTTCAGCAGCAGGTTTAGGCGCAGTTGAAGCGATAAGAGAAGTAGACACAGCTGGAACTATAACCGTAATTACAGATGAAAATTGTTCGCATTACAGTCGTCCAATGATTAGCGACTTTGTCAGCGGCAAAGCAGACATGAAAAAAATCAATTGCCGAACAGAGGAGTTCTGGAAAGACAACAACGTAGAAGCCTTAATGGGCAGAAAAGCGACAGCCCTAAACTTTACTGAGAAAACTGTCCAGCTTGAAAGCGGCGAAAAAGTCGCGTATGAAAAATTGCTGCTTGCAACAGGCGGCAAACCTTTCGTTCCAAAAACTGAAGGCTCAGAAAAGGATGGTGTATTCACCTTCACAACCATTAGTGATGCCCAGCGGATTGCAGCTAAAATTGATGCCATAAACGCTAAGGCAGCCGTTGTCATAGGCGGAGGACTTATCGGCATCAGCGTAACAGAAGCGCTCGTTAAACGTGGCTTAAAGGTTACAATGGTTGAATTGCAAGATAAAATCCTCAGTTTGCTCTTAGATGCTAAAGGCTCAGACATTATGGAAGAAGTTGTTAAGAAGGTAGGCGTCAACATTGCAACGGGCCAGTCTGTCCAGAAAATCTTGGGCAAACCAGGCAACGAAGGAGTTGTTGGCGGGGTCCTTTTAACTAAAGGTGACCAAGTTCCCTGCGACCTCGTAATCATGGCAATCGGTGTCATTCCAAGAACAGAACTTGTCATTGGAAGTGCCGTGAAAATTAACAGAGGAATCATAGTAGATAATTTGATGCAGACAAGCGTGCCTGACGTTTACGCCAGCGGCGACGTTGCTGAAGCTTATGACTTCATCATTAACCAAAACCGAACTTTGCCGCTTTGGCCACTCGCAATTCAGGAGGGACATATTGCAGGCTACAATATGGCAGGGAAAAAAGCAACTTATGGAGGCGGCACAAACATGAGCAGCCTCAAGTACTTTGGCGTCCCCATCGTATCCATCGGTTTAGCTAACCCCAAAGAAGACCCGACATTAGAAGTACTTGTTAAACAGGATACCGAGCATGAAGTCTACAAAAAACTTGTCCTCAGAAACAACGTTATTGTTGGAATGACTCTCGTTAACTCCATAGAGCGTGCAGGTGTGCTTTTCTATTTAATGAAGAATGCGATAAATGTGAAAAAATTCAAGGAACAAATCCTCTCTGAAGACTTCAGTTGGGCAAACTTACCTATCGGTCTGCAGAAAAAAATGAGTGTGGTGCAATAAATGAATCAAGACGACAGAAAAATAATCAGTCCATTTGGCGATGACAAGGATTTCTCAGGCTGCGCCCTTTTCGGCATGATGAACACCGAAGGCAAACGGTTCAGCTCAAAGGACCCAGTTAAAGCGATAACTAACATGCATGACCGAGGCAACGGTTTAGGCGGCGGCTTCGCAGTTTACGGCATATACCCAGAGTTTAAAGATCACTATGCTTTCCACATAATGTACTTAAGCAAAGACGCAAAAGAAAAAACCGACAAAATACTTGCTTCAAAATTCGACACAATTTACGACGAAGAAATGCAGACAAAACCCGCCAACGTTCGAGACCCACCATTAGTTTGGCGCTACTTTGTTCAACCAAAAAAGCAACGACCCGAAAACCAAACAGAACAAGACTATGTAATAGACGCCATCATGAAAATTAACACTGAAACAGGAAAGGCATTTGTTTTCTCAAGCGGCAAAGACATGGGCGTATTCAAAGGTGTAGGTTTCCCAGAAGACGTCGCAGATTTCTTCTGCTTAGATGACTACCAAGGATATCTTTGGACCTGCCACAGTAGATTCCCCACAAACACCCCTGGATGGTGGGGAGGAGCGCACCCATTCAACATCTTAGACTGGACAGTTGTGCATAACGGTGAACTCTCATCTTACGGCATAAACCGCCGTTATTTGGAAATGTTCGGTTACAAATGCACTTTGCAAACAGATACTGAAGTTCTCGCCTACGCTGTTGATTTGCTCATGCGCAGAGAGAATCTGCCTATTGATCTTGTTGCTCAAATCTTGGCTGCACCGCTTTGGGAGGAAATAGAGCGTATGGAACCCAAAAAAGCACAGCTCTTAACAGCACTCCGTCAAACTTACGGTAGCTTACTCATGAATGGGCCATTCAGCATAATTGTAGCTCACCACGGCGAAATGATCGGATTAACTGACAGGATCAAATTGCGGCCAATGGTAGCTGGCTCAAACGGCGACTACACATATCTTTCATCAGAAGAATCAGCCATGCGACTAGTTTCACCAAACCTAGACAAGTTCTGGTGCCCCAGAGGCGGAGAACCCGTAGTCGTTAAACTAAAAAATAGCCCCAAAATCCTTGAGGCAATGGCAGGAGGACATAAACAATGAAAACTTACGTAATTCCAGAATATCTAGTTGAACGTGACCAAAACCGATGCATACGATGCAAAGTATGCGTTAACCAATGCACCTACGAAACCCACAGCTACGATGCTGAAACCGACACGATTTGCAGCAAAGACGAGAACTGCGTCAACTGCCAACGCTGCGTAACCTTCTGCCCAACGCACGCCATCACCATAAGAAAGAACCCGAATGCAAGCAGAGACAACGCCCACTGGACAATGGAAGCAATCCGCGACCTGAAAAAGCAAGCTGAAACCGGCGGAGTAATCTTAATAGGTATGGGCAACGACAAACCATACTACACTTACTGGGACCGACTCCTCATAAACGCAAGCCAAGTAACCAACCCATCAATCGACCCACTTCGAGAACCCATGGAAATTAAAACTTATTTAGGTACCAAACCAGACAAGCTTGAATTGGCAATGGAAAATGGCGAAACAGTCTTGAAGACTAAACTTACGCCTCAACTTTGCCTTGACGTTCCCATAATGTTTTCCGCTATGTCCTATGGTGCAATAAGCCTAAACGTACATGAATCCTTAGCCAGAGCAGCAACCGAAATGGGCACATACTTTAACACAGGCGAAGGCGGCTTAGACAAAAGCCTATACAAGTACGGCGACCACACAATTGTCCAAGTTGCATCCGGACGATTCGGTGTTCACCCAAAATACCTAAACGCCGGTGCAGCTGTAGAAATAAAAATTGGTCAAGGTGCAAAACCAGGCATAGGCGGCCACTTGCCAGGCGAAAAAGTAACTGAGCATGTAGCCAAGACCCGCATGATTCCTGAAGGCACTGATGCACTTTCACCTTACCCACAACACGACATCTACTCAATCGAAGACTTACGTCAATTAATTTACGCATTAAAAGAAGCCACAAACTACACCAAACCCATCTCAGTAAAAATTGCGGCAGTGCACAATGCAGCAGCAATAGCAAGCGGCATGGTACGTGCTGGAGCAGACATAATCGCACTCGACGGTGTCAGAGGCGCAACTGGAGCAGCACCCAAAGTCATCAGAGACAACGTAGGCATACCTATCGAATTAGCCCTCGCACAAGTAGATCAACGCTTAAGAGATGAAGGCATACGTAACGATGCTTCAGTCGTTATAGCAGGCGGCATAAGAAGCAGCGCTGATGTCTTCAAAGCTATAGCGCTTGGCGCTGACGCGGTGTACATTGCAACTGCAGCTTTGATTTCAATGGGCTGCACCGTTTGCCAACGCTGCTACACAGGCAAATGCCCATGGGGTATCGCGACAAGTGACCCATGGATAAGCAAACGCATCAACCCCGATATCGCTTCCAAACGGCTGGTTAACATGTTGCAAAGCTGGAGTTTAGAGATTAAAGACATGATGGGCGGCATGGGCATAAACGCCATCGAAAGCTTACGAGGCAACCGACTGGTACTAAGAGGCGTCGGCTTAACAAGAGCTGAATCAAAAATCTTAGGCGTGAAACTGGCAGGAGAATAAAATACAATGCTTGAACAAAAACCAAAACTTGAAATTGACGCAAAATTCCTTCCGTTAATAAAAAAAGATGACAAAGTGCTTAAAATTAATGCAGAAGAGCTCTACTACAGAGACTTAAACTGCCTCCTAAGACAAGCAATATGCGCTGACGGCTTGGTACGAATAGAGATACATAACGTATGTGGGCAACGATATATCGGTACTGACCTTGACACTAATATCCAAATTGACATTTACGGAACGCCAGGAAACGATCTTGGCGCATTCATGAACGGACCAAAAGTTGTGGTTCACGGCAATGCCCAGGATGGCTGCGGCAACACAATGAATGAAGGTCAAATAATCATCCATGGCCACGCGGGAGATGTTACAGGGCACTCAATGAGGGGCGGAAAAATCTTTGTCCGCGACTACGTCGGCTACAGAGTCGGCATCCATATGAAAGAGTACCAACGCAAAATCCCCCAAATAGTAATCGGGCAAGCAGCAGGCGACTTCTTAGCTGAATATATGGCCGGCGGAATCATGGTTATCTTAGGCTTAAACCTCAAAGAAGGCGAAAAATGCAACGCAAAATATGTCGGCACAGGGATGCACGGGGGCGTCATCTATGAACGAGGCGAAATCCTAGAACCCGTTAACGGCACTAAAACACTGGTTGTTGGCAAACGCGACATAAAAACCATTGAGGGCTTAGTCAACGAATACTGCAGCCACTTCGGCGGTGACCCCAAAGAAATCATGACGGGCAAATTCAAGAAAATACTACCCATCTCAAAACGACCATATGAAAAGCTATACTCCCACTAAGCTTCTATTTTTTCATTTTTAATTTAATTTCATGATTTATAAAGTCTACAATGCGTTTGTTCTTATAATAAAAATCTCATAAAGCGAGCTTTCATAGAAAGTGCTATGAAAAACCTTTTCGCCAACCACTAACTTTACTATTCTTGGAGCGCTGGAAGAAACAACGCTTTATTTTTTGAGGTTTTAGACCTCGACATAAAAAATGGTTTGTGTTCCTTCTGGCGGATAGATGGCTGGGCTTTGAGCTCGGATAGAAAAATGCTATCAAATCCTAAGGAGCAACTTCCAGCACTCCTAAACAAAGAGGTGAAAGAATGACTGAAAAATTTTTGTGGTATAGATGTACACCGAGACCTATTAGTCGCGACCATTCTTAGCGATCAAACCAAAGAAACAAGACGCTTCTTAAATGATCAAACCACATAGATAAACTCAAACAATGGCTAAAAGATCAAAAGTACAATCAAGCAGTAATGGAATCAACTAGCATCCATTGGGTTCCGCTGTATTTGGCACTGGAAGAATCAGGCTATGAGGTTATTCTTGCCAACGCTCATCAAGTTAAAGGTATTCCAGGACGTAAAACAGATCAATCTGATTCTGAATGGTTAGCGCACCTGCTCAGAGGAGGACAGATAAAACCCAGCTATGTTCCAGAGAAGCATCTGCGTGAACTGCGGGAGTTAACTAGCTTAAGAGTAAAATACGTACAAAACAGTACGGCGTTTAAGAACCGATGCCAAAAGGTACTCAACCGAGTCAACATCAGGCTAAGATCCAAGTTAAGCGACGTATTCGGCAAGGCTGGAATGGAAACTCTAAATGGTTTGATGGCAGGCAAGTCTGTTGAGGAGCTTAAGCGCAGATGTGATGAGATTAAATCTGTTGCTAAGGGTGCGCTTAGTGAAAATACATTTTCGTGCTAAAGCAGTTAACCGGGACTATTGAGCATTTGAATGAGCAGATTCGTCAGGTGGAAGCTATAATTGAATTGCTTGTCAATGAGCGGGATGTTGAGATTGTTTCTTCTGTGCCAGGTGTTGGGAAGCGTTCTGCTGCTGCTATTTTGGCTGAGATTGGGGCTGCAAAAAGGTTTTCGAATGGTAAGCAGATTGCGTCTTGGACTGGGATTGCTCCTTCTCTTCATCAGTCAGCCGGCGTGTGTGTTTTAGGTTCAATTACTAAACAAGGCTCTGTATGGTTAAGGTGGAATATGGTTGAGGTTGCTCATGCTGCTGTAAGAGTTAGGGATTCAAAATTAAGAGCGTTCTTTTTACGAGTGAGGGCTAAGAAGGGAAATAAGACGGCTTATGTTGCTGTGGCTAGGAAAATGTTGACAATTATTTGGCATTTGCTGGTGAATGGTGAGAGATATGTGGAGGATAGTTTTGAGAAGTCTGTTGTAAGTCACAGGGTCGTTTATGGCGGGCATGTTCCTTTGGAGGAGTTGGCTGAGGTTTTGAGAAGCGCTGGTTATGTCGTTAGCGGTCCGAACGGTTAGTTGGCGAAAGGTTTTTCATAGTAAAAAGAAAAAAATATCAGGCAAATCAAGTGGAAAATTTGGCCTATAGTTCGCTTTTTCGGTTTTAAACTCTTTAATCAATTAAGAAATCGCTTCTTTTCTAAACGTTAATTGTGATAGTTTTTATTCTTGCTTAACATAACTCAATAAGCATCAAGAGGGAACTTCGCGTTTGAATGGGAAACCGCTCGTCAGTATAGTCAGCGCCGGCATGTCCAAATTCGGCAAACTCGATGGCTTACTTGCAAGAGAAATATTTTCATTGGCAACTAAAGAAGCGTTTACGCGGTGCCCTAAACTTGACCCAAAAAATGATATTAAAGCCATGTTCGTTGGGCATATGGGTGAAGCTTACGAGCATCAAGGTCACATGGGACCTGTGGCTGCCGATTGGGCAGGACTCACTGGTATTCCAGCAACCCGAACTGAGTCTGCTTGTGCATCTTCAGGCGCCGCACTACGTTCTGGAATTTACGCTGTTATGTCTGGATTAGCAGATGTTGTCTTGGTCGGCGGCGTTGAGAAAATGACCCATCGCACGACCTCCGAGGTTACTGAGTACTTGGCTATGGCATCAGATTATCCGTTTGAACAGTGGCACGGGATAACCTTTCCAGGCTTATTCGCTATGATGGCGACCGCCCACATGCATGCTTACGGCACAACTGAGCAGGAGATAGCACGGGCAGCCGTCAAGAATCACTTTCACGGCAGCCTTAATCCAAAGGCTCATATTCAAAAAGAAATCACCCTCGAATCAGTGATGGCTTCCCGATATGTTGCTTGGCCACTTAAACTCTACGATTGTTCACTCATAACGGATGGCGCAAGCTGCGTTATATTAACTAAGCCTGAATTAGCTGGCAAATACTCAGACATGCCAGTTCATATAATCGGCAGTGGGCAAGCCAGCGACACGATCGGTTTGTATGGACGTCAAAGTCTGACATCCTTGAACGCTACAAAGCTGGCAACTAAAATGGCTTATGATATGGCTCAAGTTAAGCCAGGTGACATTGACTTAGCTGAAGTGCATGACTGCTTCACTTTTGCTGAACTTATGGCTTATGAGGACTTGGGCTTCTGCCCGGTTGGCAAATCTGGAAAATTCGTTGAGAGCGGTGAAACTCGATTCGGTGGACGCATTCCAGTAAATACAAGCGGCGGTTTAAAAGCCAAAGGTCACCCAGTCGGTGCAACAGGAACCGCTCAAGCATACGAAATTTACTTGCAGCTCACGGAGCAAGCTGGAAAACGCCAAGTAAAAGACGCAAAAATAGGTTTAACACACAACGTCGGTGGATCAGGCGCTACAGCCGCAGTTCACGTTTACAGGAGAACAAAGTAATGAGCACTCAAGAGCCATTCACTATTGAGCAGTTCTACAAGTTCTTAGAGCAGCAAAAACTGATGGCTGGAAAATGCCTGAAATGCGGTAAGCTTCATCTTCCTCCACGACCTGTATGCGATAACTGCTTCTCAGAGGAATTCGAATGGGTCAATGTTTCTGGAAAAGGCAAATTGTTAACTTACACAGTTATTCACATTGCTCCCAAACAATTCCAAGCCTTAACTCCCTATGCAGTCGGCATCATGCAGCTTGAAAACGGCTTAAAAATCCCAGGGATGATACAGAACACTAAGCAAGAGCAGCTAAAGATCGGCATGGAATTAACGCTTGACTTCGGCATCTGCAGCACAACAGAGCAGTGGCCGCAGTGGCAAAGATACTGTTTTAAACGTTAAGCATTTTCTTTGTTAAAGCCTGAAAGACTTTCTAAGTTATGTAAATGGAGCCTATCTTTTTTCTTGTCAGTTGATAAGTATGACCTCCAATGCCGTCGTAATAAAAAAAAAGAAACCTTTATCGGCGCTTTAAGACCCTAAGCTTCAATGTTGAAGCGTAATGAGCAAAAAATCTGGGATTTGTCTTGTGACTTGCAGTGTTCTCAAAGAAGAGCTTCAGCAACTGGCCAAGCAGGGAAGCTTGGATGCAGAGTTGGTTTTTGTCAGTAAATACTTTCATGTAGATTATGCCGAGGTTGAGAAGAATCTGCGTAAAGTCTTGGAGGCAACGCTCAAACGTTTCAACGGCAAAGTCATACTGGTTTACGGTGACCTATGTCTTGGACCTAACGGCGAAATGAAAAAGTTAGCTCAAGAATACGGTGTAACCAAGGTTGACGCAGTGAACTGTGTTGACTGCCAATTAGGCGGCCAAGGGAAATCTTTGGAGGCTGATCCCGAGCACAACTTGATGTTTATGGGGCCAGGCATGATAGAGTTTTTCAAGCACATGAAGGGCGAGTCGCTTAAACAAGGTATGGATGAAGCTTCTTTCGAAGGCATGTTTAGCAGCATCAAAGGATTTGTGCTTTTGGATACTTGCGGCAATGCTGAAAAGATGCGTAGTGACCTACAAACCTCAGGATTAAACGTTCCCATTCTGGAAATCAGGAAAATTGGCCTTGACAATGTTAAGCGTGTAGTTTTTGATGCAATTGAACGTGCAAGTAGAGCCAAGTGACTCTTTTACGGCTTAAAACTTAGGAAATTGATTGTTTGCGGCGTTATGGAGATACCGCAAATATTAAAGAAGCATACGCACTATAATGAAAACTATTACGTGTGGGTGTGCTTTGGATGACGCAAACGGTTACCTCTCAGCCTATGAAGCGAGTTGAAGATTGGAAATCTCGATTAATTGATCTTTCCAAAAAAAATAATCTTCTTTACTTCAAAAAGAATAAGCGTGGAAACCTGCATATTTCGCAGCCTGATGAGCAAGCAATCTTTAATGCACTTGTGTTAAAAAAGCGGCGTTTAGAGTTTTGGTCGCCTCCTGAAGAGGCTAAGTCTGAACAGCAAGAGAAAGGGAAGGGCAAGGGAAAAGCTAAAGCTAAAACAGCCAAAGCGAACGTGAAAACAGCCCTTAAAGCAGATATTAAACCAGCCGTGCAAGAAGAACAAAAACAACGCGCCACAGCTAACCAACTGGTAAGCGGAAGCCTATCCCGCGTTGAACTAGAAAAGAACCTTAAAGGCTTACAGTGGCGTTCGCTTTTGGATTACCGTGAACGTGGTGTACGCATTTTGCATGCTGCTTTTGGCACTTTAAACTGGGTCGATATGGATACAAAAGAAAATGTTCAATCTCCCCTTATTTTGGTGCCTTTAGAGTTAACAAGGGATTCTATACGTCAACCATACTCAATCGCTCTACCTCCTGTTGAAGAAGAAGCCGTTTTGAACCCTGCATTGCAAGTTAAACTGAAAAATGATTACAAAATTGATTTGCCGCCTCTGCCTGAAGAGTGGAAAACCCAAAACTTGGCAGACTACTTTAATTTGGTTAATCAGACTGTTGCTCAGATGGGTTGGAAAGCCGAGCCATCCGTTGATCTGGGACTTTTTTCATTTCAAAAACTTGTCATATATAAGGATCTTGAAGCAAACGCGGCTTTGGTTACACAGCACCCAATTATCCGCGCGATTGCAGGCATTAAAGATGAAAACCTCATTTTAAACGGCTTACCCGACGAGAAAGACGTTGACAAAATTGAGTTGCCAGAAAAAACATATCAGGTTCTTGACGCCGACAGCAGCCAGCGGGTTTCAATCGAATATGCCTTGCGTGGGCAAAGCTTTGTTATGAAGGGTCCGCCAGGCACGGGAAAAAGCCAAACCATCGCCAATATCATTGCCGAGTGTATTGCCAACGGAAAATCAGTGCTTTTCGTAAGCGACAAAATGGCGGCTCTTGAAGTAGTTTACAAACGATTAAGTGAGGTAGGTTTAGCACATTTCTGTCTTGAGCTCCACAGCAGCAAAGCCAATAAGCAGCAAGTTGTAGCTGAACTTAGGCGCAGTTTAGACGAGAACCTTGTCCCGCGTAAGTTGCCTTCTGCTCACGAGTTTGAAAAGATGACTCAGTACCGTGAAGCATTAAACGGTTACGTTGTAGCTCTGCATGAGAAGCGCCAATATTTGCAAAAAAGCGTTTACGAAGTATTGAGTTTACTTTCAAGTTTAGAGCGATTTCCGTTTGTTTCTGTAGGATTAACTGATCTTGGAACTTTGACGCCTCAAAAAATGCATGAACTTGAAGAACTTGTTTCTCAATTAAGCAAAGTTTGGCAGGTTATTGAAGAACCAGATTTTCCTTGGCTGGGATACCGCGCTGACGCATATAACTTGGAAATCCGATCCGAAGTACTAACGGCACTTGAAAACATCAACGAAATATTACGTGGGATGCAATTGGAAAATGAAGACTTCTCAGCTAAACTAGGAGTTTTTCCGCCAGAAACATTTGCCAAAATAAAGTGGCTACTTGAAGTCAGCAAATTCCTTTTTGAAAGCCCAAAACCGGAAGCTTACTGGCTAACCAATCAAGACGTTGATAAAATCTTAAGCGAAGCCAAAAACTACGATGAGACCGCCATCTGGATAAAGAACACACGCATCAAACTCAATGAACGTTACAATCAATCTTTGTTTGCCTTGGTTCTCAACAGATCAGCAGAAATTAAAGGGCAGCTTAATGCACTTGGAAAGATGTTGCCTGGGGTAGGGTTGGAAGAAAATGAATTTATGGAAAAACGCGAGAGACTCTTGGCATTCATTAAAACAACCCAGTTATCCGCAAGGAAGTGGCGTGAAAACTCACAAGCACTTGCCCCATTACTAGGATTAGATAGCGATGGCTTGACTGTTAAGCAAGTGAAAGAATTATCTCGAATGGCATTGTTAGTTTTTGCTGAAGATAAACCAGAGTCACAATGGTTTGACGCCAAATATTTCGAGCAAGTGGAAGAAACAGTAACAAAAGCAAAACGCCTGTACCAAGACCTCAGCTTGCTAAAAAGCCGATTAGACGCAACCTACACTGATGGCATTTATGAACTTGACCTTGACGGACTAATAGTCAGATACAGCGGAGAATACCAAGGTTCTCTAAAAATGTTCAACTCAAGCTACCGCAATGACCAAAAACAAATTGCCAGAGTAACAAACGACGGCAAAGTTCCAAAAGAAGTATTAACCGACCTTATTGACGCCCGAAAAGTCAAAAAGCTACAAGCTCAAATTGAAGATTCCGCAGAAACTGTTCGAACTCTGCTTGGGCACTTCTATCATAAGTCCAAAACTGATTTCCTTGGCGCAGAAAAAGCATTAGAGTTAACAAATGAAATCCGCAAGCTGTCGTGGGCAACAACCATCCCTGAAAACCTCCTAAAACTAATAACAAACAACTCTAACCCTTCGCCGATGATCAAGAATTTAGGCTTAGAAATGCAGGAATCTGTTGGCAAATGGGAACAGCTTACAAAAGAAGTAGAAATGTTAGTTCCGGCATGCATGCCTAAATCCACTAAGGGCATCACCTCAACGCCTTTGCTTCTGCTTGAGGAATGGGTGACTGAAACGGAAAAACAACTAAATACCCTCTGTTCGCTTACAAAGGAAACCTTACTTACATCAAAGCAAGAACCCCAAAGCTACAAGCAACTCTTGGAAGACATTGGAAATGCCGAAGATATACGAAAGAAAGAAGCCGCCATTATAGGCGAAAAAGCACAGCTTCAAGCTAAATTCGGCATACGCTTCAACGGGTTGGAAACAAACTGGCAAGACATCGTTACAGTTCTCGAATGGGTAAAAAAAGTTCAAGCCGCATTTCTTGATATCCCTGTTCCACAAGCCTTCGCAGACATAGCTGCCCGAAGACAAGCTGCTGCACCAGCCAATTCAGAACTAAATCAACGATACGCTGCTTCCTTGAAAGTGCTAGTTGCTTTTGACGCCCGCTTTGAAGAGCCTATGAAATATCAAAACCAGAATCTGAAAGATTTAGAGATTAAAGTAATTGGCCAGAGAATAAAAGCGCTAAGAGATCGCGTGGATGACCTCCAAGTTTGGATTGACTTCAAAGACATCAAAAACCGTTTTGCCCTTCGAGGCTTAGACCAATTCTTCAACCGTTTAGTTGAGCAGCATATTACCGCGGCTGATTTGAGCGATGTTTTCCGAAGAGGCGTCTACCAAGAATGGATAAATAACCTCTACAATGAAGATCAAAAGCTGGGTAAGTTCAGACGGGAGAATCATGAACAGTTAATTGCTGACTTCAGAAAACTTGACCAAGACCTTATTCACCTTACTTCCAGCATGGTTATTGAACAAGCTAACAGTCGAAAACCCCAAGACATACTTATTCAAGCAAGCGATTCAGAGGCAAATATTCTTCTCAAAGAAGCAGCAAAAAAGAGGCAGCTAATGCCAATCCGAACACTTCTGCAAAAGATTCCTAACTTACTTGTCAAACTAAAGCCTTGCCTGCTTATGAGCCCCATAACAGTCAGCCAATTCCTTCCCCCAGAAAAAAACAAGTTCGACTTAGTCCTGTTTGACGAAGCATCACAGATTGTTCCTGAAGATGCAATTGGCTCAATTTACCGTGGAAAAACCATAGTTGTAGCAGGCGATAACAAGCAGTTGCCGCCCACATCGTTTTTCCAGAAAAACCTAATTGACGATACTGACTGGGACGAACTCAGCGACGAAGATATTGAAGTCTTCGACAGCATCTTAGACGAGTGCTTAGGCATCGGGCTGCCAGTTAAAACTTTAAATTGGCATTATCGCAGCAGACACGAAGGACTAATCGCTTTCTCTAATCACCAATTCTACAACGATAACCTCATAACTTTTCCCGCTGCAAAAGTTCAAACTGACAGCTTAGGTGTGAAGCTGGTTTACGTTCCTGATGGTGTCTATGATCGCGGCGGCAAAAGAAACAACCTTAACGAAACCGAAAAAGTCGCAGACCTTGTATTTGACCACTTCCGCAATTACCCAAAGAAAACCTTGGGCGTTGTAACTTTCAGCATAGCACAAATGGAAGCTGTTGAAGAAGCCATAGACCGCCGCCTTAAAGAGCAGCCTGATTTCGAGCAGTTCTTCAAAGAAGACCGATTGGAAGGTTTCTTTGTTAAGAACTTAGAGAACGTTCAAGGTGACGAACGGGATGTCATATTCTTCAGTGTCGGCTATGGTTATGATCAACAAAAGCAGATGGCAATGAATTTTGGTCCATTAAATAAGCCAGGCGGCGAAAGACGCTTAAATGTTGCAGTTACCCGTGCTCGAGAAAAAGTTGTACTTATCACTTCTATTAAGGCTACTGACATTGATGCTGAAACAAAAGCTTTGGGAGTCCAGACACTGCGGTATTATCTTGATTATGCCGAGCATGGTCCTGAAACATTGGCGTCGGTTAAAGCTAAAGAAGGCGAGTTTGAATCAGCATTAGATGAAGACATTGCCGGCGAAACAAAAAAGATAGGTTACGAAATTGTTCCACAAGTCGGCTGCAGCGTTTACAGAATAGATATTGGCGTTGTTGATCCAGTTAATCCCGGATGCTTCTTGCTTGGCATAGAATGTGATGGCGCAACATACAAATCAAGCAACAGTGCACGCGACAGAGACCGCCTCAGAGAACAAGTGTTAAGGCAGCTGGGCTGGCGGATTCACCGTATTTGGTCGCCCGTTTGGGTTGCAAGACGTGACTCTGAAATTAGACGTTTAAAAGATGCTCTCGAACAAGCTCAACAACAACAGCTGGAAAAAGACGCTCAGAAACCAGTCATTGACGTTAAAGAAGATAACGCTCCAAAGACCATTGTACAAAAAATCCAGTTTGCAGGCACAGAAAAAATCGGTGTGCCCTATAAGATTCAGCCACTCAAAGCAACATTTAATCCTTACATCAAAGTTGCCACAACAAGCAACACTTATGATTCCAGGCAAAAAAACGAGTTTCATTTCCCAGAAAACAGAGAAAATCAAACACGACTACTTGCTGAACTTGTCCAAAAGGAAGGCCCAGTTCATTTTGACTACGCTGTTGAACGCTTAGTCGCCGCGTGGGGAGTTAAACAGGTGACACCGCAAATAAGGCATGCTGTAAAAGAATCCCTGAGCAACTTGTTAAGAGAGCAAAAAGTAGTGATAAAAGGCAGCTTTCTCTGGCCGCCAATGCTTAAAGAAACCCCGATTCGAGTTCCAGTTCAAGGTATTCCTGAATCTAAACGCAAACCCGAATACATTGCACCTGAAGAAGTGGAATCAGCGATGACTCTTGTTGCCCAATATGCTTTAGGCATAAGTGAGGATTCATTGATTGCTGAGACTGCAAAAGTGTTTGGCTTAAACCATTCGGGTGCAGACGCCAAAGAGGCTTTCTCTGAAATACTTAAGCGGTTGGTAAGAGACAGAAAACTCGTCTGTAAAGACGATGTGGTCACCGCTGCTTAATTTTTATTTATTTCTTTTATTAGAGTTGGCAAGTCAGTTAATGAAGTTATAATGTAGTTTGCGCCGTTGTTTTTCAGTTGTTCCATTGTGGAAACGCCTGTTGGTAAACCGACTGCAACTGCTTTTAGTTCTTTAGCGCTTTGCATGTCAACTGTGCTGTCTCCAACTATTAAGGTGGCTTGTGGGGTTACACCTAACTCCTTTAGGGCCACTTCAAACTGTTCAGTGCTTGGCTTAACATATTTCACTTTATCTCTGGAAACGACAACTTGAAAGAAGTCTTGTATTTTGAATCGTTGAAGAATGTAATTTACTGCTTTTTCGTTGCTGGTGCTGCATAACCCAATTTTTGATTTCATCCGTTTAAGTTCCTTAAGCGTTTCGTTAGCGCCCACTTGCAGACTGGTTGCAGATGCAGCAGCCATCTCGTATTTCTCAGCTATAGCGAAGGCTTGAAGGCGAACTTCCTCAAATGCTCCAGCAGGTTTACTTTTGTCTTGATGCTTAAGAAAAATCTCGGCTTTTTTTAGCATTTCAAAAATGGATTCGTTAACATCAACTACGGATGTTGGTACGCTCATTCTGATAAGGTAACTTCTGACTTCTGAGCGAAGTGTTTTGTAATCTAGATTGAAGTTGGCAAGTGTTCCGTCTAAATCAAAGATTACTGCTTCTATCGGCACTATTATGGCTCCATTATCGTAGGTGAAACTGGGTTTACACTTGCTCTATTAGAAATATACTTTGTGGTGTTCATCCGTTTTGAAGTGCTCATTGAGTGATGATAACTTTCAAAGGCTTCTCTGATGGAGTATCAACCGTTTGCAATGCTTTTTCAAATTCGCTAAGCTTGAACCTGTGAGTAATTAACGCTTTTACATCCACCAGTTTTCTAGCAATCAATTCAACCGCCGAAGGGTACTCAACTGGCGAGATGTAAATTGTGAAAAATAATGCCTCGTCTGCATCCTCTAAATTCAGGTTACCTTTCGATTCGCCGACCAAAGCGACTTTGCCCGCTTTCCTAACTAAAAGGGGCGTCTGCTCCACTGTTCGTGTGGTTCCTGCCGCTTCAATTACCAAATCAGAACCTCTCTTCGTTAGCTTTCTGACAGTTTTGACTACATCTTCATGTTTGGCATTTATGATTGCGTCAGCTCCATATTTTTGGCTCAGTTCCAACCTGTAATCTTCAAGATCTACTGCGATAACTCGACAACCTTTAAGCTGCGCTATCTGCGTCATGAGTAGGCCGATGGGTCCCTGTCCCAGTATGGTTACCCAATCACCCAGATTAGGCTTCATGTAATCTAATATGCGAAGAGCCAAAGCAACTGGTTCCACTATTGCTGCTTCCTCGTCACTGATGTTTTCAGGTATGGGAATTAGACTTCTTGGAAGCATGGCTTTGGATTCAGCAAAGAAACCATCTCGTGTAAGTCCATAGAACTTGCCTCGAACACAATATGTTGGTAGCCCTTGGAGGCAATAGTAGCAGTGACCACAATTTACAATGGGAACCAACACGACCCGCTCACCTGTATCTTCTCGGATGCCCCATGCATCATGACCCAGGACTGTACCTTTTTTCATCCATTTCCAATCGCCCTTGTAAAAATGCATATCAGTTCCACAAATGCTTCCAGCCTTAAATTTCACCAGCACCCTTCTGCCTTTAACTTCAGGTTCTGGGACTTCTTCAATTTTGATGTCGTGAGGCCCACGATAAACAGATGCCCTCAAAAATAGTTAACTCCTGATAATTCAAGCATAAACAGTGAGGTATAAACTTTATTGCTTGTTGGCGTTTAGGTTAGGTTAATAACTTCAATAGCGTATGCATGGTTGAACGCCTATGAATCTGGATGAGTACACTAAAGAGCGGCTTTGGCAGCTGCTTGTGGAAACAGTTCACACTTCAGTCATGTACCCAACTCATAAATCTTACACGCGTAACACCATTTTGCCCCAAAAAGCCGACGTTACACCCACTGAGCTTGCAGAAAGCCTGGGGATGTCGTTTGGCGAAGCGCTGGTGATTCTTGCTGAACTTTCGGAAGACAGGAAAAACCCGACTTAGTTTCTTGTAGTCTGTTGGCTTGCAGCTTTTAGAATTGTGATTAACTTAGTGGTAAATTATAAAATAAGAAAAAGACCGCTTTCTCAACTAATATTTCGTCGGAGAAAGTTGCTTATAAATTTTGAGAGAATCCGTGTCGCCGATTCATTTAGTTGAGAGTTTGTTATTGAAAAATAAAAATTGGAAATAGGCGTGAGGTGTTTTTTGGCAAGCACTTGTAATTTAGCGGACTTTGGCAAGAGAGTCAAGCGCCTGGTTGAATGTTTGTTCTCCGTTTCTGCTTTTGTTTGCTTTTACGCCTTTCTGTAGCGGTTGGCTGCAGTTATGTTTATATGTGCATAACGCCTCCCTAAAACTCAGTGAAGAAAATGAATAAATCAAGAAAAATATTGACAGTCCTATTAATCATTATTATCATCGTGGCATTAGGCGCATCAGCTTACATTTACGAACAAAGCACAAAAACAAATAATCAGCCAAGCCCAACGCCCACACCATCCCCCAATCCAACAATAAACGCAACCGTAACAACAAACAACCAAACATATGGCGTTAGACTGGCCGGAAACATAACAACTGCGCAGATTTCGAATCCAACAATTACTCCAATCCAGTCTGCATCAACTACAATAGTAGCATTCAATGTAACTGGACAAAACGGCAGTGGTTTTAGCAACATGACTATTCCAAAAACTGCTGTTAATTACGGCTCAAATCCGATAGTTTATATTGACAATCAACAAGCTCAAAATCAAGGAAATACCCAAGATAACACTAATTTTTACGTTTGGTATACAACGCACTTCAGCACACATGAAGTACAAATCCTATTCACAACACCTTCGACAACCCCCAGTCCTTCTCCAAAACCAACAGCGAGCCCGACAGCTTCTCCCACTCCAACTCCCTCACCATCCCCGACACCCACGCCTAGTCCCACAACTCTAATAGTCTCCACAACCACAAGCCTCCATGACACGGGGCTAGAAGATAACGGAACAGGCAACATAAAAGATGCTTTCCAAGCACAATATCCATGGATAACTATTAATTTTGTTGCCCAAGGAACTGGCGCCGCTATAGCAACTGCCCAAAGAGGCGACGCGGATATGATACTGGTTCATTCACCTTCACAGGAAGCCACTTTCTTATCAGGTGGATATGGAGTTGATCGCAAAATTATCGCATACAACTTCTTTATTATCGTTGGGCCAGCAAATGACCCTGCAGGCATCAATGGCATGACCAACGTAAGCCAGGCTTTGAGACAACTCTACGCTGCAACAAAAACTAATAGCCAAGTCATCTGGGTTACTAGAAACGATGGTTCAGGGACAACAACTGCAGAAACAACCCTGTGGAAAAATGCAGGTTACACATATTCGCAACTTATCACAAATACAACATGGTTTAAATCCACAGGCCAAGGCATGGGTGCATCACTGCTAGTTGCTAACCAACTAAATGGTTACATTCTCTCAGATACAGGAACTTATCTTGCTTACTATAACGCTGGCAACATCCAAGAAAAAATTGAGATTCAAGCTCAACAAGCATTGCTGAATGTGTACAGTGCAATAATTGATAACCCGCAAAACTCTAACTTGACAGCTACAAATTTTGAAGCTTCAACGCTTTTTGTAAACTGGCTAGTTTCAGATGCAGGTCAACAGTTAATTGCTAATTATGGCACAACAACGTATGGGCAGCAATTGTTTGCTCCATTTATACCATTAGCAAGCGGTACTTCGCCTAACGCCACATTGTTAACTTGGGTACAAAGCTATGCATACATGAGCTACAACGCCGGCACTAATGCAGTTGTAATCAACGCCAGTGGAACCGAGTGCCCGTCCCAATACCGATACAATACTGAAACCCTATACTTGCCAACTTACGATACTTTGGTTAGCCTGAATCTTAACGCTTCCATAACCGCTCCAAATTATTACTCAATGGATAGGCAACAGATCATAGTTGCGCCGCCAGCTCCCAGCTTTGGCAGCAACAAATTCAACAAATTATAATTAGGAAAAGCTCAAATAAAATCTCTTCCTTCTTTTTTGTGATATGAATGGCTGATATTATCGTCGAATCCTTCCGACAAGCTCTTAATCTAATCGCAAGCGGCAACGCCGAATTCTACGCAACAATTTACAGGACAATTTATGTTGCAGGTTTAGGTACAATGATGTCATGCCTGTGGAGCATCCCAATCGCAGTTGGGTTAGGCCTCTACAGTTTTAGAGGTAAATGGGTCATAAAAGGAATCTTCAACGCCTTAATTGGTATACCAACTGTCGCCTTAGGCTTGCTTCTGTATTTGCTTTTGTCAAGACAAGGAGAATTCGGATCCTTCCATTTGCTCTACACCCTTAATGGCATGGTAATCGGTCAAGCGATACTTGTAACTCCGATCATTGTAAGCTTCACGGCAAATGCTTTAGGAGCAGCAGATATGCAGCTAAGAGACTTGGCTAAAACTCTTGGCGCGTCTGGAATAAGGACAAATCTAAAGATTATTCGGGAATCAATTTGGTCTATGGTGCTTTCGTTGACAGCAGCATTTAACCGGGGTTTCGGGGAGCTTGGAATTGCTACTATTGTAGGCGGAAGTCTAGTGGGGAGCGGAACCTTATTTAGTGGAACGCGGGTGTTGACAACCTCGATTGCTCTGGAAATAAATTTCGGAAGCTTTGATGTGGCAATGGCTTACGCTATAGTTCTTATGGCAATAGTAGTTGCTTTAGCATTAACAATCAGTCTGATAGAGAGAGTAAGGCAAGACGAAGGAGTCTCATGGGGCAAACTAAATTTCTGGAGAGGTTTAGGCGGGAACTGAAATCATGGACGTAAATTTGCAACTTGTAGATCTCAAAAAATGTTACCGAAACGTTACGGTATTAAATTCGGTTTCGCTTGAAATGCATGGTGGCAAAATCATTGTTCTTTTAGGGGTTAATGGTGCAGGTAAAACAACGCTAATGCGCATAATGGCAGGATTAGAAAACTCTGACGCTGGACACTTAGTTTTCAATGGTCAACGGATTGATTGTGGCTCTTTGCGTCGAGTTTCAACTTTGGTTTTTCAGAAATCAGCTATGTTTAGCACCAACGTTTACGACAATATAGCGTACGGTCTCAAGATAAGACATGTTCCCAAAGCCCAGATCAAAACTAAAGTTGCTAATGCGCTTGAGGCTGTGAGGCTTTCGGGGTTTGAGAAGCGAAGGGCAAAAAAGACTTCAGGTGGCGAACAACAGAGAATCTCCTTGGCTAGAGCCTTCTTGCTTGAGTCGACTGTTCTTCTTTTAGATGAGCCGACGGCGAATTTGGACCCTAATAGCGCCTCGATTATTGAAAGGGCGATAGTTAACAAAAAAAGTAGCGAGCGCATAATTGTTATGGCTACCCATAATCTTACTCAGGCAAGAAGAATATCGGATGAGATAATTCATATCTATAATGGTAACATAGTTGAAGCCGCAAAAACGGAAGATTTCTTCGAGAATCCAAAAAGCGAAATATCGCGCAAATTTGTTAACGGAGAGTTGGAATTTTAGGCATTATCAATTTCCTAATTCGCGCTTATGCCTCCTTGATTAGCTTTATATGGTCTTCACGACATAACCCTACTAGATGCTTGCTAACAAAAAACATAAGCTCTCATGCAAAGTGTGGATAGAATACAAAGACGAACCCGTAATAGGCAAAGGCGGAGCAAAAATTTTAGAAGCCATCGAGAAAGAAAACTCAATTTCTAAAGCCGCAGAAACGTTGGGCATGTCTTACCGTTACGTTTGGAACTACATCCAAGACATTCAAAAGACGTTAGAACAGTCAATAGTTGAAACCCATAAAGGCGGGAAATCTGGTGGCGGAGGAGCAAACTTGACTGATTTAGGCAGAGGTTTGCTGGCGGAGTATAAGCAGGTTGAGAGTTATATGGACAAGGTTTTAGGTGGTTCAGGGAATTTGGAGGTGAAAGGTTTGAAGTTAAGTGCAAGGAATCGTTTTAAAGGAAAAGTTATCTCAGTTGAAAAAGGCGTCATTACGGCGAAAGTTAAGGTTGAAGTAAAAATGCCCGTAACAGTAACAGCGGTCATAACAAAAGATGCAGTTGAAGAATTGGACATTAAAGTCGGCGATGAAGTTGAAGCAATCGTGAAGTCAACAGAAGTAATAATCGCTAAATAATTTTTTCTTCATAAAATTTTTAAATAATTATTGTTTTATGAATTTCAAATAATAACGTTAGGGTATCCTCTTTCTAGGTCAAAAATATTAAGAAAATAGTAGACCTTTCGCCTTTACAGAATAGACAAGAGGAAGAATAAGAAAAGATAATTTTGTTTATTCTACTACGTACCTGTAAGTGATGTGTTCGCCTGCGGTTGAGCTTTTTCTAGTAATTTTCAGAATGTCGCCTGGTTTTGCGCCGATGGCTTTCACTGCTGGATCTCCTGATTTTATCTGCGGCATCTGGTAGGGTTTAACTTTGAATTGAGATAGAAGTTGGTTCATTTCTTTTTCACTTATGATTTCGTGAAAAGGAACTAGTGCATGCTCAAATATGTCAAAGACTGGGAACGATTTAGGTAATAATTCAACTTTTTTCTTTTTGGCGCCAAGTTTAACCGCGTGCGTATAACGTCCTTCAGTAACTACTATTGCGCGGTCAAGGTCTTTTTCCTTCAACACTTTGTAGAGGGTGTTCATTGCTGCTATGCCAACGGTTGCTTCGCCTAAAATGCACCAGATCAGCGCTTTCTCTTTGTCTTGTGGAATGTCAATTATGTAGCCGATTGTTCCTTCAAATTTTTCTTTTTCAAGAAGCTTGTATTTTCTTAGTTTGATTAGGACTTCAGCTTTCCGTTCTTCGATTGTTTCCAATTTAGTGCTCAAGGATAAACCCTCAACGATAGAATACGCGAAACCATAACAAACTATTACCCTTAAACTTTTCCCCTTAAAAAAGCCTCTTCTAAACAAAAGCCTGCAGTAAGAATACACTTAGGCTTTTACAAGTTTATAGCCTATTTTTGCACCCATTCCGTAACTG
>Ga0182021_10001167_pt1 | contig 29782 bp, 11 predicted proteins | sample 612E3MmetaG_FD_120493 | JGI IMG/M metagenome (GOLD analysis project Ga0182021, IMG submission 120493) | Permafrost microbial communities from Stordalen Mire, Sweden - 612E3M metaG (Illumina Assembly) | ecosystem: Environmental > Terrestrial > Soil > Wetlands > Permafrost | place: Sweden... | reverse complement strand
TTGGGATTGGAGAAAAAACGCCGTTTAGTTGGCTTTCTTCTCGCCGCCACCGGGACCGCCTTTGCCACCGCCGGGGCCGCCACGACCCTGCGGCATCTTCGCCTGCTGTTCGGGCGTGAGGATGGCCTTGATGGCGTCATCGGTTTCCTTGCGGATGTCCTGGCCCTTGGTCCGACGATCTTCCGGAGCCAAAGCCTGCATTTTTTCCGCCATCTTCTTGTAAATCTCAGTGGCCTTCGTCTTTTGGTCGGCGGTGAGTGTGACCGCCTGGTCGAGACGCTCGAGCATCATGGCCGGGTCCATGCCACGGCCGCCACGGCCACCACCACCCGGGCCTTTTTGTCCCTGCGGAGGAGGAGTCTGGTCCTGAGCGCTGGCGATCGAAGCGCCGGCGATAAGGCCGAGCGCGAGTAGAGCGAGAACAACTTTCAATGCGGATTTCATTTTGAGGAGTGTGTGGGTTGCGTAAAACGGCTTGGCGCCGGATGGCTGCATGACGCAGCGCTACCGTAACAGTTTCTACCGAGTCGTAGCTCGGCGTCAATCCATTCGCCACAAACGTATTCAACACGATGGCAACGCGCCGATTGCCCCGACTGCTTGGGATCGGTCATCTTTCGAGCAGCCGCGAGCGGGAGCCCCTCGGCAGGCCGTTTCGGCAAGCTCAAGGTCCCGAGCCTGTCGAGGGACTCGGGGCCCTGAGCTTGTCGAACGGGCGAGTGGAGGCGGATCCAATCGCTCACGCTCGCGGCCACAATTCGACCAAGCCGAAACTGACTTTGGGAGCGCGGACGTAGGCGCAGCCTCGTCCGCTTTTCCGAACGGATTCGGGCCGAACGATCGCCTATGGCGATACGTCCGCGCTCCACCTTGAGCAAGCAATCGCTGCCTCGTTCGCCGAGCCTGGGGAGCGCGGACGTAGGCGTAGCCTCGTCCGCCTTTCCGAACGGATTCGGGCCGGACGATCGCCTATGGCGATACGTCCTCGCTCCACCTTGAGCGTGCAATCGGAGCCCGGTCAGCGACCGGGCCTACAATTTTGGCGCAGGCGCTGCGGCAGGCTCAAGCGCCGGCGCGGCGGCGGCCGGCATGGGCAACGGCTTTGGCACCGGGGCCGGCTGGCCGAGGTCGGCGGGCGCGACACCTTGGGCCACCGCGGAGAGATAGGGCGCGAGCGGATCATCTTTCAGGGCCTTCAGCCCGGAGACGACGATCTCGGCGTTGAGGACCGCCCCATCCCAACCCGTATGTGTCGATTCGGTCGCCTCGGGCGAGAAGAGCGGCATGACTTTTTCGCGGCCGAGCTCGTCGTAGCGGCGGGCAATGAGTTCGTTGAGGTCAATGAAGCCCACGTTCTCCTCCTTCGCGACCTGGGCCGCCCAGCCCGCATGACTGGCGAGGTCGCGCCGCACGCGACCGCCTTCGTCCCAATGCCGGCGCGGGATCAACGAGCAGATGATCGGCGTCGCCCCTTTCGCGCGGGTCTCCTTCACGTACTGCCGGAGATACCAGCCGAAGGTGTGAACCGTCGCCGTGCCGGACAGCTGGGTCTCGTCGCCGACGCCGCGAAGCGTGGCGCGGGCACGGGGATCGTTGGCGAGGGAGCCATTATCGTTGTGGCCAAATTGCATGATCACCACATCGCCCGGTTTGACCAACTCGAGCGTCTCCTTCCAGAGAGTATTGTAGTAGGAACGGCTGCTCGTGCCGCCCATGGCGCGGTTGATGAGGTTGATTTTGGTCAGGTCGAGAAACGCCGTGAGCGGCGCGCCCCAGCCCCACTGGCCCTTTTCCGAGCCGTCGCCCTGCACGCCATTGCGCACGGTCGAATCGCCAATGAGCACCAAGGTGGGCAGCTTGGGGTCGGCCGGCACCGGCAAGGCGATGCGCGGGCCGCGAGGCGCCTTGCCCGACGGCGGCATACCGGCGGCGGGCGGAGGAGTGTCCGTGGCGGGCTGCGGCACGGTAGCACCGATCTGGGTGAGTCGCGGCACGTCGCTGCTCTTGAGCGGCAACGCCACCCGCGGCTCGTTCGCGCTGACGTATTTGGAGTCGGCGGTTTCGACCGCCCGGCCCTTGTCCGAGAGGAGCGCAAGAAACGGGCTGTTGGGAAAAGCCTTCAGGCCGGAGACAACGGAGGCGGCGACGATGTCCGCCCCGGCGGGTTTGGTGTGATTGTGATCGAGGAAATTCACCATGACCTTTTCGCGACCCATCTTGTCGTACTTGTCGGCGAGCAGGAAGGTGAGGTTGAGGAGCGGGGCATGCTGCGCCTCGGCCACCTCGGCGGACCACTTGGTGTAATCGCCACGGCTGGTGCCGCGTTCGACGTGGTCGTCCGCGGGATTGTAGCCCTCCTCCTGACTGGTGATCGTGGCGTCGCGAAACTTCGCCTTGGGGTTGCTCCAGATGTTGCGGGCGGTGACAGTGAGGACGTAAACGCGAGCCCCCTTGGCGCGGGCGTCGGAAACATACCTGGCCATGTACCAGCCATAGGTGTGAGCGGTTTCGATCGTACCGTCCGGCCGGGGCAATTCCACGGTCTCGTCGCCGATGCCGGGGATGGAGCCGCGGTCCTTCGCGGACCGCGGCGGGCCGCCATCGTTGATGCCGAAGACCACGAGCACGAAATCGCCGGCCTTGATTCGCGGCAGCACCTTGGGCCAATCGCCATTCATGTACGTGCGGCTCGATGTGCCGGCGTGCGCGACATTTTCGACGACGACCTTCGCCGGATCGAAATAATCGGCCAGCGGCGTGCCCCAGCCGAGACCGCCATTGGCGTTGTTCCTAGCGGTCGAGTCGCCGCAGACGAAAATGGTCGGAAGCCCCGCCGGCGCTGGGGCCGGTTCGACGGCCGGTGTGACCGGCGACGGCGCAGGCGCATCGGCTGCGGGCGGCGCAGGCGGCGGTGCGGGTTTGCTGAGATCGGCGGGCGCAACGTCCTTGGCCCTGGCCGACAGGAACGGCGCCAGCGGATTTGGCGCGAGCGCCTTCAGGCCGGCGATAACGCACCGGGCGTTGAGCTCCGCGCCGATGAGACTGGTGTGTATGTGCTCGTTGGCGCCGAACAGCGGCTCCACTTTCTCGGCCCCAAGTTCATCGTATTTCCGCGCGATCATTTCGTTGAGATCGACGAAGCCGACGCCCTCGGCCTTCGCGACCTCGGCGGCCCAGCCGGCGTAGTCGTTCCGGTCGCGGTTGGCTTTGCCGTCCGTCCAGCCCTGGCGGGGAATGAGCGAGCAGACGATCGGCGTTGCGCCCTTCGCCCGCGCGTCGGCAATGAATTTGCGCAAGTACCAGCCGTAGGAATGCACGACCTCGTGCTTTTTCGTGAGCAGGTTGTCGATCTCCTGCGTCTCCTCGCCAACGCCCTTGATCGTGCCACGCGCGCGGAAGGTGTCGTTGACCGCGCCGTTGTCGTTATGCCCGAATTGCATCATCACGAAATCGCCCGGTTTCACCAGCGCGAGCACACGGTCCCACTGCCCGCCGGTCAGGTAGGTGCGGCTGCTGAGGCCACCGACCGCGCGGTTGACAACGTTGAGTTTGGCCAGATCGAAATAGACGCCCACCTCGTCGCCCCACCCCCACAAGCCGCCGGCACCGTCGCCGCGTCCGTTGCGCACGGTGGAGTCGCCAATGAGCCAAAGGGTCGGCAATTTGGGATCGGCCGGCTCGGGCATCCGCATCATCGGGCGCGGAGCCTCGACCACTGCGCCGGCGGCGGCGGACGCAACGGCCGCCCCTTTGGCCGATAGATACCTGGAGACCCGAATTGAACGCAGCGCCTTGAGACCGGCGACGACATCCGCCGCGTGCAGATCGGCGCCGACCGCGTTGAAATGCACGTAGTCCTGCTGGAAAATCTCCTTCATCTTCTCCGGCCCCATCGGCTCAAGCTGGTCGGCGGCCAGATTGGTCAGGTCGATGAACGCCACGCCGGCCGTCCTCGCGACTTGGGCCGACCAGGCGCCGTATTGGCCCGAGCCGCGCTCGAGTATTCCATCGCGCCAGATATTGCGGATGGTAAGCGAAAGCACGACGGGCGTCGCGCCCTTCGCCTTCGTATCGGCGATCATCTTCCGCATGTACCAACCGAACGTGTGCACGACCTCGTGTTTTTTGGTGACGACGTTGTCGATCTCCTGGGTCTCCTCGCCCAGACCCGGTAGTGAGCCGCGGGCGCGCAGCGGCTTTTTGGAGCCCGCCGGCTCCTCGTTGACCGCGCCGTCGTCGTTGTGGCCAAACTGAATCAGAACGATGTCGCCCGCCTTCACGTCGGCCAGCAACAGGTCCCACGAGCCCTCGGTGATGAACGTGCGGCTGCTGCGACCGCCGCGGGCGCGGTTGACCACATTGACCTTGGCCGGATCGAAATAGTCGGCGAACGGCACGGCCCAGCCCTGCTGGCTCTCGCCCTTGCCGCGCGCGGCGGTGGAGTCACTGGCGATGAAGATCGTGGGCAGGGCCGGATCGATCGTGCCGCGCGCCGCCGCGGGGTTGCTGGCGAGGTCGGGCGCGAGGGCAATCGGTCCCTTCTGTTCCGAGCTGGCGGCCGCGGCGGCGGGAGCCGGCGCGGGGGTTTGGCCGCGGGCGACGAGCGTCAACGCGCCAACGAAGGAGGCCATGACGAGGAGATTTCGCAGCAGTGTGTTCATGCAAGTTGGGTCCGATACCTCGAGGCCGGCCCGTTACTGCAGGCGACCTTCGGCTTGCTGAGGCGGTGGCCGCGAGCGTGAGCGAGTGGAAGCGGATCCACTCGCTCACGCTCGTGGCTACACGGAAGCAGAAGAGTTCGGACAAAGATTTTCAGCAAAGTGACTTGGTCGAATGCCCCGGAGTTATCCACGGGAAACAGGCCAATTTTCCGCCACGGCGGTCCCGAACCGCTGTGGCGGCGTGGATCAGCGGCAAACGACTATTTACCGGTGAGCACGACTTCCGCGCCGGCGAGGCCGTCGCTTTGCGCCTTGAGCGTGATTGCGCCGGGCGCGCCGGCCTTCGTGCGGACGATGACCAGCGCGAGGCCGTTGTAGGCCTTCCGTTCCTTCGCCTGAAACGACTCGAAACTCGTGGCATCGCCGTTGTCGACCGCCACGATTTCGCCGGGGCCGGTGAGCTCGAACTTCACCAGGTTCTTCGAGCGCGGCACCATCAGGCCGGCCTGGTCGGCGATGGTCACGGTGACGAACGCCAGATCCTGTCCGTCGGCCTTGATCGTGGCGCGATCGGCCTTCAGCGTGACCTTGGCGGCGGGACCCGTGGTCTTGACCACATCTTCAGCCCACTTCTGACCGCCCTTGTAGGCCACGACGCGCAATTCGCCGGGCGCGTACTTCACGTCGTCCCAACGCAGGCGGTATTCGAACTGGCCTTTCTTTTTCCGCCCGAGCGACTGGCCGTTGAGGAAGAGCTCAGCCTCGTCGCCCGACGTGTAAACATGCACCGGCGTCACCTGCCCCACCCGCTCGGGCCAGTTCCAATGCGGCAGGAGGTGCGCCATCGGCAGGTCGGGCCGCCAGCGCGCTTGGTAAATGTAGTAGCGGTCCTTCGGGAAGCCGGCGAGGTCGATGATGCCGAAATACGAGCTGCGCGAGGGCACGAGAATCTTCCCAAGCTCCTTCAGCTCTTTCGCCACGCGGGCCTGGTCGGCGGGATCGGTGAAGTTGAGCAGGTTGGTGACGTCGGAGCTGTACGGCGTCGGTTCGCCCAGGTAGTCGAACCCGGTCCACACGAATTCGCCGGCGGTGTACGGGAACTGGTCGAGGCCCTTGAACTCCACGTCGGGCGGGAAGGCCCAGCCCGGCGCGTAAAGATCGTACGAGCTCACCTGGAAATCGCCCCGGCCCTCCGCCTTGTCGTTGCTGACGGGGAAGAAATATTCGCCGCGCGAGCTGACGCAGGAGGCGGTTTCGCTGCCGTTGATCGGGAGGGTCGGATTACGTTGGTGGAAGGTGCCGTACTCGGCCGGCTTGTAGTTGAATCCCACCACATCGACCGCGGTGTGGAAACCGTTGTAACCGGCGACGGTGAAGCCGCCCGTGTTGACGTTGAAGCCGGCGCCGATGGGCCGCGTGCGGTCGTCTTCGCGCACGATGCCGGCCAGGTGGGTGGCGAGCTTCCAGCCCTCCGGCTGGCCCTGCTCGCTGATTTCGTTGCCGATGCTCCAGAGGATGACGCTCGGGTGATTGCGGTCGCGGCGCACGAGGGCGCGCAGGTCCTTCTCGTGCCAGTCGACGAACACGCGGCTGTAGTCGTTGGGCTTTTTGCCGGAGCGCCAGCAGTCGAACGCCTCGTCCATGACGAGCATCCCGAGGCGGTCGCACAGGTCGAGGAGCTCGGGCGCGGGCGGGTTGTGGCTCGTCCGGATGGCGTTGCAGCCCATCTCATGCAAAATCTGGATCTGCCGCTCGAGCGCCCGGGTGTTGAGGGCCGAACCGAGCGCGCCGAGGTCGTGGTGATCGCAGACGCCGTTGATCGGTACGCGCTCACCGTTCAAGAGAAACCCCTGGTCGGCAACGAACGCGATGGTGCGGATGCCGAACGGCGTCTCGGTCTCATCGACCACCTTGCCGCCCTGCTCCACCGTCGTGACGGCGACGTAGCGCTGCGGTTGCTTGAGGCCCCAAAGCTTGGGATGGACGACATTCAAACTGAGCGAGCCGAAAGACTGTCGGCCCGCGTCGATCTGAATGCCGATGGGCGCAGCGGTCGCGACGGGCTCGCCGGATTTCTGGCCGTCAGCGCCGAGTTCGTAGATGCGGGCCGAAACCCGCGAGTTCGCCGGGGCGGCGGTCTGATTGTCGAGCGTGACCTTCACGTCCACCGTCGCCGCCGCGGGCGTCACCGCCGGCGTGGTGACGAACACGCCCCACTGGGCGACGTGCACCGGCGCAGTTTTCACCAGCCAGACGTTGCGATAAATGCCGCCGCCCGGATACCAGCGCGACGAGTCCTTCGGATTATTGAGACGGATCGAGAGAACGTTGTCGCCGCCCATCTTGAGGTAAGGCGTGAGATCGACGCGCCATGACGAGTAGCCGTAGGGCCAGCCGCCGACAAACTGTCCGTTGCACCAGACCATCGAGTAGGCCATGGCCCCGTCGACATCGAGGTAGATGCGCCGGCCCTCGTCCGCCGCCGGGATCGAAAAGCTCTTCCGGTACCAGGCGACGCCCCACCACGGCAGCTTGCCGGTCTCGCCGGGATTCTCCTGTGCAAATGGCCCTTCAATGCCCCAGTCGTGCGGCAGATCGAGCTTGCGCCACGCGGAATCGTCGTAGGCGCTTTGCGCGTAAGCGACGTCGCCGCCGAGGTTGCCCGCCGGACGCGCGGGTTTCACGGCATAGAAGTTGACCAGTTCCGCGCCGGTCGGAGCGATCCAGTCCTTGACCGCCGCATAGTCGAGCGCGCCGGGCGGCACGGCGGCGGGATCGCCCTTGGCGAAGCGCCAGTTGGCATTAAACGAAACGCGTTCGCGCGGCGCGTCAGCCGCGGACATGGTCAAAGCGAGCATCGGAATCAATGGGAGGAGGGTACGTAATTTCATGGGGAAAGGGGGCGGTTGAGCAGAAGGTCGTAGTTCGTCGTAGGCCAGCGCGCTTGCGCGCGCTCCGGGAAAAATGGAAGCGAACACAAACCGCGCGAGCAAGCTCGCTGGCCTACAACTCGGGAAAGAAATGCGTATTGGTCAATGGCGTCGTGTTCAGTTGCCGCGGGGCGCCTGCGTCATCCGGCCGGGACTGGCCGGGAGGGAGAAGCTCTCCACCGGATCGGGCTTGGCCGGATCGAAGCCGGCGAAGTCGTCCACGATGAACTGCGCCAGCTCGAGTTTGTTGTCGCGGATGCCCTGGACGATGCACTTGGCAAGCTCGTAGGCGCCGTAATTGTCGTGGTGCGTGGCATCGCGGGTGGGACCGGAGCCCGCGAACGCCAAATAGGCCCGATCCGGCCCAAGCGCCTCGTAGAAGGCCACGCTCATCGCGGTGAGATCGATGAACGCCACGCCTTCCTCCTTCGCCACCTGACGCACCGCCTCGGGATAGTCGCCGTGCGAGTTGCGGATCCTGCCGTTGGCATCGAACTGGCGGCGCTGCATCGGATCGACCAGCACCGGCGTCGCCCCGCGGCGGCGGGCCTCGGCGATGAATGCCTTCAGGTAGATCTTGTAGGTGGTGCCTGCCTCGACGTAGGTCTGGGGCCAGCTCGCCTTGCTGTCGTTGTGCCCAAACTGGATGAAGAGGTAGTCGCCTTTCTTCATCTGGCTCAAAATCTTGTCGAGCCGCAGCTCGGTGATGAAGGACTTGAGCGTCTCGCCGGACTCGGCGTGGTTGGCAACGGCGACCTCGGGCTTGAGGAAACGCGTGAGCATCTGGCCCCAGCTCGCGCCGGGCTCGCGCGGCTGGTCGGTGACGGTCGAATCGCCGGCCAGGAAAACCGTCGGGCAGTCCACCTGCTCGATCGCCACGGCGTCCACGCAAGGCCGGGCGCCGTTGAACTCCAACGTCAGCTTGTCGTCCCAATGCAGCACGAGCCCGCCGGGGCCGTTCTCGCGGTCGTTCAACTCGACGTGATCGTTGCCCGGCGCGTTGCGCGGGGGCGGCGGCACTTTGCTGTTGCGCACGTTCACGATGAAGGTGCGGGTCGCGAACTGGCCGGATGCCGTGGAAACTTTCTCCAGCATCAGCCGGCGCGACTCGGCCTTGATGGTGTTGACCGACTCGCCGGCCGCATCGCCCAGCGTCACCGTGACGCGGTAGTTTCCCTCCGGCACCGCGACCGAAAAGAAAAACGGTTGGTCGCTGGTGGCGAATCCGCCGTGCAACGCATCGGCCCCGCCCCGGTCCACCGCCGTGGGCACCGTGCCCAAGTCAAAACCGTAGCCATGCTCCTTCGTGTAAGCCGCGGCCGGCAGCACTTGGGTATAACCCTCTGCCACCTTGCCGGGGCTGAAGGCGAATTTGCAGGCGGTCCTTTCTTCCGCGACCAAGGCCGAGCCGAAGCAGGCCAGAATAAGCACGAAAGACGGTGCGAACGGGAACGAGCGGTTGAGAGTCATGGGCGACGCAATATGGCGGGGCGGGAAAAATCACAGGCTGGGCGATCGGCCAGACGAAGCAAGATTTCCGACGGTTTGAAAAAAATCCGGGAAGATCAAAAAATCTGCCGCGCTGCCCCGGTGGTGCGCCGGTCCCGGATTCTGACTGTCTGAAAGCGTTTGTGTTGTTCCCCGACCGCCCATGCCATCTGCTGGTGTTGCCCTTTTCCCCCTTGTCTCCACCCCCAATTCTTTAGCTAGCGTCGACTAACTTGCCCTTGGTCTTGTCGCATGGTTGTTACCTCCTCCTCCCCGATCCAAATCCTTCTTGGGTTTCTCCCCGCGCCCATCGGTTGCGCGAAGCGCGTAGTGCGCCCAATTCCAGCTAGCACCTGCTTCCGTCAATGCCCTCCCGGCCATCGCGCACGGAGCGGCCAAACCTAACCCCTTTCCCCGGGTGGGACTGCGTCCCATTCGAAAACGCCAACAAGAGTAATGCAGCCATGAAAAACCTAATGCCTCCAGCAAACCATTGTCTGGTTTCAGCCAACCGAGTCGCGCAACTCATGCGCGGACTTTTCCTAGGTGCGATGATCCTGTCGCTCGCCACCCTCGGGCACGCCCAGACGGCCGGTACCGGCACGATCACCGGCCGCGTCATTAATCAGGCAACGGGCCAATATCTGCAAAACGCCATCGTTACCGTCAGTGGCACCGGCCAGTATGCGATTACGGAGTTCGGCGGTGCTTACACCCTTGCCGGTGTCCCGACCGGCGACGTCAAGATCGACGTCTCCTATAGTGGACTGGATGCCGACTCGGCCACCGTGAACGTCGTGGCCGGGCAATCCGCCACCCACGACTTCAGTCTGACCAGCAAGGACTATGGCAAGGAGGTCATCGAGCTCGGCAAGTTCGTCGTGACGTCGGCCAAGGAAGGCAACGCGAAGGCCATCATGGAGCAAATGACCGCCATCAATCCCATCAAGGTTCTGGCCTCCGATAGCATGGGCAACGTCACCGAAGGCAACATCGGCGAGTTCCTCCGGCTGATGCCCGGCGTCCAGATGAGCTATGTCGAAGCCGACCCCCGCCAGGTGCGCGTCCGCGGCCTCGATGCGAAATATTCCACCGTTTCTCTCGACGGCATGTCCGTCGCGATGTCCGGCTCGTCCAATATCGGCACCGGTCGCGGCTTCGAATTCGAGCAGCTCTCGATCTCCAGCGTCGATCGCGTGGACCTTTCCAAGGATCCCAGCCCCGACCAACCCTCCACCGTGGTGGGCACCGTCAACCTGAAGACCAAAGGCGCCTTCGACCGCAAAGGACAGTACATCGGCTATAATGCCGCGGTGTCGACCAACTCCTACTTCGCCGCGCTCGACAAGACCCAGGGTTGGGACAATACCCATCACTATAAGATCCTGCCCAACTATTCGCTGGATTACTCCGACGTCGTTTTGAATGGCAAGCTGGGTATTCAGGCCGGTTTCAGCCGCAATTGGACCATGGCCGCCCAAAAAGCCGTCTGGCTCTATTATGGCAACTTCGACACCGATCTCACGAACAACAAAACGGAAATCCCGATGATCAACCGGGTGATGTACCAGGACGGACCCAAGCCGACCAAGCGCGACAATCTGGATCTGCGATTCGATTACATGTTGACGCCCGATCTCCGCGTTTTCCTCCGCTACGGCTTCAACAACTACGATGCCCGATTCTACAACCACTCCCTCGATTTTCTGCCGATTACTTATGCCCCGGGATATACCAAGACCAGCCAGACCGTGACCAACGGCCAGATTCTGGACGACTCGAACCAATACATGCAGAAGAAGGGCCAGACCGTCGTTCTCTCGGGTGGCGCCTCCTATAAGAAGGGCAATTTCTCGGTCGATTACGTCGCGCAGTTCTCCCACTCTGCCAGCTGGTATGAGAATCGGAGCCTCGGCCACTTCTCCGACTTCGCGGCCGTCCTTGGATCGCAAACCATCGGGGCCCTCAATCCCCTTACCGGGGCCGTCAACAACATTTCCTGGAGGATGGACCGTCCCTCCGCCACCTCCGACGAATTGTACTTCACGCAGTTGAGCGGACCCAGCTGGAGCAATCCAGGCAACTATCAATTTGTCGACTGGCGCAACCCGGGGCTATACACCGGCCAAAATGTAAGCACATCCGCCCTACGCATCGGCTGGTATGAACGCAATGGCCATGACAAGATCTGGGGCAACCGCTTGGACTTCCGCCACGATTTCAAGACCGGCATCGGGCCCATCACCCTGAAATATGGCGGCATGAGCAACATGGAAAATCGCGTCATCCACAACACCGGCATGCTGACCACCTCCCTCGTGGGGGCCGACGGCGTCGCCGGCACCGCGGACGATAGCCCCGCGAACTTCATCGACACGAGTTACATCACCAAATGGGGCCATGGTGGCAATGCGGACAACCTCGTTCCCGAGCTGAGCCCCTGGAAGCTTTATGGTCTCTATAAGGCCACTCCCAGCGCCTACGTCGACGACTGGCAGACCGCCCTTCTGCAGCACCTTTCGGGCAACTGGAACTTCAAGGAAACGATCAATGCCGTGTATGCCATGGCCAACTTTAAGTTTGGCAAACTCGACGTCTCCCCTGGCATTCGCTGGGAGGGCACCGATGACTGGGGCCAAGGCGCCAACATACTTGGCGATAAGGAAGCCGCCATCAAAGCCGGCATCGACCCCACCCTGCCCCTGGCCACCCTGAAGACCCTGACACCATGGACGGTCGCGAAATACAGTGGCACACTCACGGCCAGTTCGACCTACGGCAACTACGTGAACTACCTGTATACCACCTACAATTTCAGCAAGGACCTGAGGCTGCGCTTTAGCTATCACAGCGCCATCACCCGTGCGGATATCGCCAACTTGGTCCCGGGTATCTCCGGCGTCAATGAAACCGCGCAAACCTTCACCTCGAACAATCCGAACCTCAAGCCGGAGAAATCGAATAACTACAGCCTGGGCGTCGAATATTACTTCGAGCCCGTCGGCATGTTCACCGCCTCGGCGTTCCACTCCGATGTCAAGGACCGCCAGGCTAGCTTCCCGACCATCCTCGGCTCGACTGGCTACCTGGGTGACACCTACTATGCCGGTTACACCATGAACCGGACGGAGAACCTCGGCGTTCCCATCAGTTACGGCGGCCTGGAATTCGACTATTCGCAACAGCTCTCCTTCCTTCCCGGTGCGCTCAAGGGTCTCGGCGTGTCGGCGAACTATACCATCGTCAGATACTGCGACTGGGCCTTCTATACCGGCTCTCCGCTACAGATGGGCAACGCCAGCCTGTCGTACTCCTTCGGCAAGTTCTATGCGCGCATCAATGGGAACTGGCTGGGCAAGGTCCTCAACACCCCCGCCCGTTCCTACAGCCTCATAACCCAAGCTTGGACGCCCGCCGCGCCCTACGGCGCCGAATTCCAGGCGGCCCGTCTGCAGACCGACTTGAATCTGGAATATCGCATCAAGCCGCGGGTGACGATCTTCGCGTCCATCCGCAACATGCTTAACGAGCCCTCGGTCTACACCTATCGCGACAACAAGGATAACTGGATGCGCATCCTCAATACGGGCGCCGTCTGGATGGTAGGCGTCAAGGGCAGCTTCTAAACCACCTCTCCTATCCCTAGCGGACGCGGTCAAATCAACCGCGTCCACTTGATCAACCGGCCGAGGCTAACCCCTCGGCCGGTTTTCTTTTTTTTTGGGGGGGGGCGGACACGGCTGCGGAACGCGAGAAATAATTCGCAACGGCTGCCGGCGCACCAACCCAGCGCGCGGTGGACAACGCACTCCACCTGACCACTCGCTCACGCTCGCGGCCACAAAAGATCCCTTTCCGGCCGGAGAAACAAATCGCGGATTCGACGCAGATGACATAAAATCGACAGGGGCGCAGTTCGCCTGCGCCCTCCGAGATCTGGCGGTCGAAAAGGGGAGTGAACATCCCCGGGGCATTTGAGCAAACCTGTCCTGTTGTAGCCGGGGTCGGTGACCCCGGCCCGGCCTCACCGAGGCCGGCTACAGCCGAAACCAGCTTCGGGGTATCGGACCCATAACGAATCAACAACACTCGGCCTGACACGGTCCGGCTTCACCGCCCGGCTGGCTCTACTCGAACCGCTGCCGGGCGAGTGCAGCGAAATCCTCCCCGCCCGCCAGAACCTTGAGGCGGTAGCGGTAGCTGAACGGAGGGTTCAGCAGGCGGAACTGCTCGTGCGGCAGCTCGCCCCACGAGGTGTCGCCGCCGAGGCCGCGCTGCTGGTAGTCGAGATTGAGCGTGACCGTGTCGCGTTCCGGCAACAGGTACGGATAGAAGTTTTCCATGTGCGTTGCACAGAACAGATCGTCGGCCGTGTAGTGCAGCGCATTGGCGCTGAGCAGCGGCTCGCCGACCGCGAGCAGGCCGCGGCCTTTGACGTCGGTCAGCGCGAGCCAGCGCACGGCCTCCTTGTTGCCCGACTCGCCCGGCTTGATGTAGCCGTAGCAGAACTGGTCCTTCACCGTGCCGCCATAGACCCCCACCCGCGCGTCCTGCCGGTCCCAGTAAGTCTCCTGCGGGCCCTTGCCGTACCACGCGAGACGATCGAACCCGGCGCGCAACGTCGTCTGCATGCCGAAGCGCGGCAGCTCGGGCAGTTTCTTCCCGGTGGCGGGCATGGCCGCCTCGACCAGCACGTCGCCGGTGCCGAGAAAAGTCCACGTGAGCCGGTAAGCGCTCTCGACCGCGGCGAGCCAACCGTCGACCGCCACGGTAACGCAACCCGGCGCGGCGCGGGTGACGGTGACCGCCTTCACCTGCCAGCTTTCGTGCGCTTTCCGCCAGACCAGCAGGACCGGGCCGCTCCACGTTACTTCGGGTCCGCCCATATGGTTGCCGCGGTCGTTATCGGTCGGTGCGCGCCAGAAATCGGGTCGCAGCGGCTCGGTGAGAAGCTCTGCATCGCCCGTTTTCAATGACACGAGCAGGCCGGTCTTACGGTCCACCGCGGCGCTGAAGCCACCGCCGGAAACCGCAATGCGCTCAGCGGAGTCGGCGACTTGGAGCGGCGGAAGCGCCGTCGTGGCGGTGGCGGCCACCGGTGCGGCCCACGGCAATTTGAATTGCTCCCAGGCGACCTCGTGGCCGGCGTCGGCCCACGTCGTCTTGGCCTTCAATTTGAAGCTGATCTCCAGAAAATACTCGGTGCCGGGCGCTGCAGCGACGGGCTTGACCGGCAACACGATCATCTTCTTCTCACGCGGCGCCAGTTTCAGGTCAGCCAGGGCGCCCTGCTGCAGCACCTGGCCCTCGGCCACGACGCGCCAGTCCGCGGCCAGCCACGCCTCGGCCGGCAGGAAATCGAACCAGTTTTGCAGCTCGACCTCGCCCTGCGCGAGATCGCCGGCCTTCATCTGGATCGGTTGGTAGACCTTTTTCACCTCGGCGAGGCCGGGATGCGGTGTGCGATCGGCGGCGATGAGGCCGTTGGCGCAGAAATTGCCGTCCGAGATCCGCGGGTCCGGGGGCCCGAAGGTACCGCCGTAACCGAAGAACGTGCCCAGCTTCGCGTCAACCGGCAGCGACTTCGGGTTCTCCATCTGCACGATGCCGCGCGAGGGCGGCACCGGCGCGCGAAGGCCCTGGTCGATCCAGTCCCAGATGTAACCGCCCTGCAGGTACGGCTGGCCGTCGTAGATCGGACGCCAGTATGCCCAGATGTCGCCATCGCTGTTGCCCATCGAGTGCGAATATTCGCATTGGATGAACGGCTTCGTCTCCGGCTTCGCCGCCCACGCCAGCAGCTCCGCCGGCCGCGCGTACATCGGACACATGATGTCGGACGAGGCCGTAAACCGGCCCTGCTCGTAATGCACCGGCCGCGAAGCATCGCGCTGCCGGATCCACGCGGCGTCCTGCTCGAAATTCGGGCCCATGCCGGCCTCGTTGCCCAGCGACCACTCGATGACGCTCGGGTGGTTCTTGTCGCGCTCGACCATGCGCACCGTGCGGTCGAGATGCGCCGCGGCCCAGGTCGGCGCCTTGGCCAGCGAGCGTTCGCCATAGTCCATGCCGTGCGACTCAATGTTGGCCTCGTCGATGAGGTACAGGCCGTATTCGTCGCAGAGCGCGTACCACTCGGGGACGTTGGGATAATGGCAGGTGCGAACGGCGTTGATGTTGTTCTGCTTCATCAGGCGGATGTCCTGAATCATCCGCTCGCGGGTCACGACCTGGCCGAGGTCGGGGTCGAACTCGTGGCGGTTCACGCCGCGGAAGAGCGTGGGCATGCCGTTGACAAGCAGTTGGCCGGCCTTGATCTCCACCGAGCGGAAACCGACGCGCCAGGGGATGACCTCGGTGATTTTTCCGGCCGCGTCTTTCGCGGTGAGCAACAGCGTGTACAAGTGCGGCGTCTCCGCGGACCACTTGAGCGGATTCGCCACCTTCTGCGAGAGCGAGAGTTTCGTGGTCGCAGCCGACGCGACGCTGGATCTTCCGACCGGTGCGGTGAAAACGACCTGGCCGGCCGGATCGAGCAGCGTCGCTTCGAGGGCCACTTCCTGCGCCGCCCCGGAGTAGTTTTTCACCTCGGCCGTGAGCACGAATTGCGCGTCGCGGTAATCGGCGTCGAGCCTGGTCTGCACCTCGAAATCGCGCACATGCACCGCCGGCGTGCTCCAGAGCGTGACATTGCGGATGATGCCGCTCAGCCGCCAAAAATCCTGATCTTCGAGATAGGAGCCGTCGTTCCAACGGAAAACCTCCACCGCGAGAAGATTCTGGCCCGCCTGGAGGTACGGTGTGATCCGGAAGGTGGCGGGCGTGCGGCTGTCCTTGCTGAAGCCGAGTTTGTGGCCGTTGAGCCAGAGGTAGAAAAACGAGTTCACGCCGTCGAAGGTCAAAAAGACCTCCTGGCCCTGCCAGGCGGCCGGCACGACAAAGGTACGCCGAAAAGCGGAGACGGGGTTGTAGTCGTCGGGGATCAGCGGCGGGTTGGCGACCTTCCACGGATATTTGATGTTCGTGTAGATTGGCATGCCGTAACCCTGCACCTCGACGTTGGAGGGTACGGGGATCGTCTTCCACGCGGCGTCGTTGAAATCCGGCCGCCAGAAATCCGCCACGCGGTCGGCCGGTTTGGGCACCCAGAATATCTTCCAGTCGCCATTGAGCGAAGCGACGCGCGGCGATTGCTCGCGCGCCAGGGTTCGCGCCGTCGCCTCGTCCGGGAACACGGTCATCGTGGCGAACGGCGCCTCGGTGCCGGCGTGCACCAGCGTTTCATTCTCCCACTCGGGCTGGGGTCCGGCGGTGGGCTGGGCTCCGATGGCGAGTCCGCCCCAGCTGGCGAGGATCGCGCCGGAGCACAGACGGATGGCATGGCCAAACCGGACGGCACTTCGGGGATGCATGACAAGATGGCATCGGCGTTCAGCGCCGGCTGCAAGCCGGCAATCCATGGTCTGGCGCCCGACGTACGGTTTTCCGGTTTGGTTGCATAACTGTAGGCAGCCAGCTTGCTGGCGCGGTTTGGGCGCGTGCAAGCACGCTGACCTACCGATCATGTGTTTATGTCGGCAAATCGGAAAGCCGTGACGCCCGACGGCGGCCGCCCGCCCGCTGCGCCGCCCGCCCGCTGCGCCGCCCGCCCGCTGCGCCGCCCGCATTACACCGTGACTTTTTCCCCGGAAATATGCCAATGCCCAATGTTACGTATTACGTATCATTCCCTCTGAGAATCGCCGTAATTCCGGCCGTAAACTTGACCGCGTAGTGCCGGCCTAAAGATACGGCGGCTCGTCTCCGGCTGTAGGAGCGGACTTGTCCGGCGATTCCGGGCCGCAATCGCGGCGTGACGCCGCTCCTGCCATGCAAGCGCCCGGCGCAGAACCGGGTCCGGTCTCATTGGCCAGTTGCCGGCGTCGCGACCGCCGGCGCACCCGCGGCGCGCAGCCTGGCCACGATCTCCGCCGGCACGGCAATGGCAGTGCCATGACGCATCCGGACGGGCGTGCCCTCGTCGGGGAAACTCATCTGCGCGGTCACCTCCTCCCACGTTTTCAAATCGCGGGAACGCAGCGCGCCGTAGTGCTTCTTCACGTAGGCGTCGAAATAGACGAGGTAGTCGTCGCCGATCTTGAGCGCGGTCGGCCCTTCGACCCAGAGGCCTTTCGGCGTGAACGGTTCCGAAAGGTCGGTGAACGGCCCCTGCCGGTCGGCGGCTCGTGCGATCTGCAGGTACTTCCTGGGTTCCGGAGACTGTCGCTCATCTTTGACGATCAACCGGAGCCCGTCGCGCGTGGCGAGGAAGGTCGCGTCGATTACGCTGAAGCCGGGATCGTAGAGCAGCTTCGTCGGCGCCAGGGTGACGAAATCCTTCGTCGTGGTGAAATAGAGGCGATGATTGAGTTGATCCTCGGAGGCGCCAGTGGTGGCGGGAAACCGGCCGGGGATGGTCGAGGACCAGAAGATGATGAACTCCTGGCGCTTTTCGTCGTAGGCGACTTCGGGCGCCCACGAGTTGCGCACCGTCGGCTCGTGCGCCATCACCGGCAATTTCTTCGGCTCAGACCACGTAATGAAATCCTTGGTCGAGGCGTAACCGATGTTGTTTTCCCACCAGCCGGAGGTCCACACCATGTGGTATGTGCCGTCCGGTCCGCGCACGACACACGGATCGCGCATGAGCTTTTCCTTGCCGATGGTCGAGGTGAGGTAGCTCTTCCCGCCATTGAGCGCCGCCCATTTGTAGCCGTCGGCACTCCAGGCGAGGTGCAGGCCGTCCTCGCCGTTCCTGGTGAAATAGGTGAAGAGGTAGGCGGTGTCGCCCGCGGCGGAACCGACCAATGCGCCAGCCAGGACGATTGCGCTCAATGCGAGCGTTTGGAGTTTTTTCATGGGGAGAATTGGATTGGTATTGGTGGAGCGCCTTGACCTCAAGGCGCTGATCGAACCGGATTCGGAAAAACCAGCGCGTTGAGGTCAACGCGCTCCACCTTTCTGCGCGATCTCAATCGCCCAGCGGTCGCAGGTTGGTGAATTGCGGACTCGGCGGCACGTCGAATTTCTCCACCGGATCGGGGTGCGCCGGATCGAAGCCGCGAAAATCGTCCACGATGTAGCTGGCGATCGCCAGCTTGTCGTCCCGGATGCCCTGGACGATGCACTTGGCCAGCTCGTAGCTGCCGTAGGCCCGGTGGTGGGTGTTGTCCACCTTGTCGGGACCGGTCGGAGCGAACGCCAGCATCGATTTTTCCGGTCCGAGCGCCTCGTAGAATAGCTTGCTCATGGCGTTGAGATCGATGAACGCCACCCCCAACTCCTGCGCCGCCTGCCGCGAGGCGTCGGCGTACTCGATCAGGGAGGGCTTGATCTTGCCGTTTTCGTCGAAACCCCGCCGCTCCATCGGCGACACGATCACCGGGATGCCGCCGAGTTTGCGGACGGCGTCGACGTGCTGCTTGATCTCCGCCTTGTAAGTGGTGAACGGGCCGCCGGTACCGGCCGCGATCTGCTTCTGGTCGTTGTGGCCGAACTGCATGATCAGGAAGTCGCCGGGTTTCATCACGCTCAGAATCTTGTCGAGCCGCCGCCGGCCGATGGAGTCGCGGTAGGTTTCGCCCGACTCGCCATGATTGGCGATTGCCACCTCGGGTTTGAAGAACCGCGTGAGCATCTGCCCCCAGCTGTTGTAGGGCTCGCGCGACTGGTCGCATACCGTGGAATCGCCCATCAGAAAAATCGTCGGCCCGTCCACCCGGACGATCTCCACCGTCCGGACGCACGGGCGGGCGCCGTTGAATTCGAGGGTGAGAAGGTTGTCCCACCCCCACGCCTCCTGCGTCGTTTCACGGGGCGCCTTCAACTTGACCTCGCCGGCCTTGAGGTCGCGAATCGCGGGGATCTTCGGCGTGCGGGTGTTCACGATGAAGCTGACGGTCCCGGTCTGGCCGGCCGCCGTATGGAACTGTTCCACCATCAGGCGGCGCAGCTCGGCCTTGATCGTCGTCGTCGATTCGCCGGCCGGATCGCCCAGTGCGACGGTCACGCGAAAATTTCCCTCTTCCGGCACCGCGACGGAGAAGAAGAACGGCTGATCGCTGGTAATGAAACCGCCGCGGTCCGGAGCCGTCACCGTCGCGCCCGGCTCGAAGCCAAAGCCGCGGGCCTTGGAGTAGGCCATATCGGGCGTCACCGGCGTGTAGCCTGGCGCGGCGTGGCCGGAACCGAACTGGAATTTGAACGCTGGTGCCTCGGCAGCGGCGCTTTCCGGGGCAAAAATACCCGCCATTCCGATGGCAAACGCCGCGAGGACGGCGGCGAAACGGTTCGGATGGAGGAGCGAGTTTACTCGCGATTCCGACGAAGCATCGCCTCGACGTGACGCCCCGGCTGATATTTCAAAATCAGTTTTTTTCATCTTGGAAAACATCGTTGGACACAGAGATCCTAGCGCGGCGGAGCCGCAACCAAAGCAACGGAGTTGAGACACAGAGCGCACAGAGACTTGGGTCGAGGTCACAGAGGAATGCATCTGCCTCCGTGACCTCCTTCGAACTCTGTGGCCTCTGTGACGAGATCGACCTGCGGAATTTGGGTTCATACGGATAGGCGTAGGTTGATAGCTCGTTACTACCGCCTCAACGTGCCAAAGTCAGCCCCATCAGACCGACGACGACCTCGTTGGCGAGCGTGCGGACCGTGAGCGACTGCAATTCCTTCGCCGGGTCCAGCGGCAGATCGAGGACGGTGGCCGCACCGCCGCGCACCGCGCGGCCCTTGCCCTTGAAGGTGGCCACGTCGAGCAGCCGAACCGTGCCGGTCTTCAAATCCACGCGTGGTGGAATCGGCTCGGGCCGGCGGAATTGATAGTCGTCGATGAAGTAATCCTGGTCGATCGGCCACCAGTTGGTCGGATTGTGCAGTGCGAGCCGCGCGGTTGTGCCATCGCGGTAGGTCACGATCACCTCGCCGTTGTCGAACCGGCTCTGCATGTGATTCGTCGAACCGGCCATGAGCAGGTAGGCGTGCGCCGCCCGGCCACTGAGCGGCACCGTCGCCTCCCGCGAGTAGTTGTCCCACTGCGAAGTGAAGACGATGTTTTTTGCGTCGCCCGGGCCGGGCGTGACAAACGGCACGCCGTCGGGCAGCACGAACCGGCCGCCGTTGGCGCTGGCGGCGGCGCGCAGTCCGGTATCGTCGATTTCGGCCATTTCGTTGACGTGCCCGGCCCACGCGCCGATGCCTTGCGCGGGGGTCGCCAGCGACACGAACGGCGAACGCGGCGACCGGTACTTGCCCAGCCGGAAAATTTCGGTGACGCGGTCGTTGAAGAACGGCGCGAGGTCGACGGGTTCGCAGCGCGCCGGGTTGGTTTGTAGGGCGCGGTCGCCGAACCGCGCCTCTCCGGACGGCGGGGTTCGACCTCCTTCGCCAGGGCTTCGGCGGTCAGGGCGACCCCGCCCGACATCTTCAGGCTCCGGCGGCGGCACCGCGAGCGCCGCGCCGCTCCATTGAAGCTTTACCTCGTATTTCGCCGCCACGGCGTGGGACAATTCGATGACGGGATGGCCGGCCACGTCTTCCCGCTGCTGCCAGGTCACCGGCTGGCCGTTCACCATTGCGCTGGCCAGGTGTACGCGACGCGCCGGCAGTTCGAACCGGAGCGCCAGTGGCTTTGCAAATTTCGGCTCGACCGTGAAAAGGTCCATGTCGCCCTCGCGCCGGAAGCTGACGTTGACGTTCGGATGCCGCAGGCTGGCATGGTCCCAAGCGGCCGGGAAGCCGGGCCGGATCAACAGTTCGCCCGCCAGCGCGTCGGGCTTCACGCCGAAAAGCCCCTCGATGAGTGCACGCGACGTCACGCCGCCGCCGTCGGCAAAATCGCGCTGCGACTCGCGACGGTAAACGTCGAGGTAGTTCATCGAGCCGACGTTGCCCGGGCAGATGCCCATGAACATGCTGGCGAGCAGTGCGCTCTTCGTCAGACGGAACGCCTCGTCGGGCCGGCCGGCCTGCCAGTAGCCGAGCGCCGTGTGAATATTCTCGCCCATGACGACGTTGTTGATCGACCACGAGTAGGGCATCCAATTCGACTCCGAGAGCACGTGATAGTCGGCGTCGGCCGGCACGCCGGGTCCGCCCACCGGCAGGTGCGGAATCTGCGTGTCCATGTAGTGCGTCATCTGCCACGCTTCGCTCGGCGTGGTCAGCTCGGAGTCGAGCGTGTGGTAGAAGGTCCACAGCGCGGCGCTGGGGTGCACGAGCTGGAGGCCCAACAGATCCTTGTACTCGGCGAACATGCCCTGCTCCGGCAGCCAGAGGTATTTTCGCATCGCTTGCGCAATCAGCTCCGCCTCGCGCTCGAAAGGCGCGGCATCCTGGCCGAGCAACTTCGCCAGCCGCGCCGCCATCTTGTTGTGGTAGTAATTGTAGGCCGAGGCATGCGCCACGCCACCGCCGTTGTACCCCAGATCGTCGCTCGCCCAGATCACTGCGTAAGCCTCATAGAGCGGCAGCTTGTCCGGACCGAACTCGCGGCGGAACAGGCGCCGTTCCCACGCCAGGTGGCGCTCGATCACCGGCCACACCTGCCGGGCAAAATCGAGGTCGCCCGTCCACAGCAGGTGCCGGAACAGCCCATCGATGAAGACGAGGTTCATGTCGTAATGGCTGTTCGACATGTCGCCGTTGCTGTGCAGCGCAGCCTCGCTGCGCGCCAGGTTGGAATTCTCGTCGGGCGGCGGCAGTTTCGCCGGAATCGGATCGGTGTTTTGCCGCGTCACCCAGTAGGAGATGTTGCGGCGCGCGCGGTCGTGCCAGCCGAGCGCATCGAGCAAGTAGGGGCCGCGCCAGCCGAGTAGTTTCGTGCGCCACGCGATCGCTCCGTGCATGATTGCATTTTCGGGTCCGTCCCACACCGCGTCGGTCGCCACGCTGAGCGCTCCGACCGCGGCATTCAAAAACGCGTCCGGCGTATCGACGCTCACGCGCTGCCGCAGCTCCGTAAAATACCGCTCCGTGTCCGCAAATCGCTGCGGCAATTCGGCTGCCGTGTAAGCCGGGGGCAGCTGGAACTTCTTGGCGCGCCGGTCGACGCCTTTGCGATCCGCTGTTACTTCCTTGTAGGTGTCGAGTTCCTCCGCCACGGCCCCATCCGCCGCGACCCGCTGCAACGAGAACAGCAGCGGTTGTTTCGCCACCAGTGGCACGCGACCGACGACAACGTGTAGGGCCGGACCCTCGCCCGGCGCCGCTCCGACTACGCCGGCCGAATCCAGCAACGCCCTCAGGTCTCGCCAGTGGGTCGCGTCGGCCAGGGCCAGCTGCGCGGCGGGCAGTGTCACGCCGACGATGGTCGCCGCTTTCGCGCGCAAGGAGAATCCGCCCGGCGCGCGCAGCTCGACCGCATTGTCCCGGCAAAATGCCGGCTGGAGCTGGAAATATTCGCTGATCGGCACGCGCTCCGTGCCGATGTCGCCATCGCGCGACCCGCGCTGGCCGTTGACGCCGCCGTAGGCCCACACCAGCTCGAGCGGTGACGCCTCGCGGTTCGGCTCGGCCTCCACGCGGATAATCAAACCTTCCGTTCCCCCGTAGGCCAGCGCCGTCAGCCGCAGAACGCCTCTAGCGCCCAGCAGCGGATCGCGAATTTCGTAGAGCATCTCGCCCGGCCGGTAACGCGTGACGATTTTGTCCGCGTCGCACAGCCATTTCGCGTCCGTCGCGCTGTGCAGCCCGATTCGCAGGTTGCCGCCACGGCCAGGCAGATAAAGGGAGAATTCGGGTTTGTCGCCGGCGTCGACCCGGAAGGCGGTGTTGCCGCCGTAGAGCGGGCGGTTGAAGAATTCCGGGCCGTTCTCGATGACGAAATCGCCGCCATCGGGCCGATAGCGCAACGGCTGCTCGATCTGCCCGACGAGATTCGGGGTCAGTCTCAGCGCCGCGGGCACCTGCGCGGCATTCAGCGCGGCCAAAGAAGCAGCCAGGGTGGACCAAAGCAGGAAGGGGGCAGCGGTGACGCGAATCATAGGTCAAAGAAATGTATGGGACACGAAAATGGTGTCGAGAAACGATCTTACCCGGGACTTGATGCCAAGCATCGCCTGCCGGTTCGGAAAGTTCGGGTGTTGGAAAACTGCAGCCGGGAGCGCGGACGTATCGCCGCAGGCTTGCCCGCCGGAGGTATGACTTGTCCGCCGGAGGCGGGCGATCGTCCGCTCCGGGTCCATCGAGCAAAAGCGGACGATCCTGCGGATACGTGCGCGCTCCCTCCCAGAGCCCCGCCAAGCCCGGGTTCAGGGCAATACCTCACAACATTACCCCGATCGGGCCATCCTAGTCTTTTCCTTCCGGCACCAAATCGGCGCCGATGAAAACGCGATAGTCTTTGATCCGGCCCGGGACCTCGCCGCTCCCGGCGCGCGGCGTGTAGCGAAAACCGCCGATGCGCACCGGCGCGCCGAGATCGATCGCCAGCTGATGCGGGAACCCCGGCTGCCGCGCGCCGTATTCGCTGTGCCAGTAGTCGGAGGTCTGCCCGTTGATCGCGTTGAGCGCGGAGCCGTCCACCCGCGCCAGCTCCTCGCTGTCGACCGCCGCAATGGTCCAGGTCGTGTGCGGCAGGGAGTTGCCGTCGGCGTCGAGCAGGTCGAGTTCGGCGATCGCGGCGAACGGTTTGCCGTCGTGGGCGCTGAGCATTTCGAGGCAGAACTGCCGGCCTTCCACCGGCCGGGCGAAACGCACTTCCTGCGGTGCCGGGCCGGCCGCAAAGCTGCCGCCACAGACCGGCGTCAGGCCGTCGAGTCGCAGGCGGACGTGCGCGGTGGTCGACAGGTTGAAATCGAGTTCGGGCCGGAGCCGGTCGAGCACCGGCTTCTCCAACCCGGCCAGCGCCGCTTCCTGCGGCCCGAGCAGATCGAGCACCACGACGTCGTTTCGCCCCGCCCGCAGCCACGGACCGGGCAGGTACATCGTCTGCGTCGGCCCGATGTTCCAGAACCGGCCGAGACAATGGCCGTTGACCCAGACGACGCCCTTGCCCCACGAGCTGACATCGAGGTATGTGTCGGCGGGTTTTTCCACGGTGAACTGCCCGCGCCAGAACGCCGGGCCGGCCGCCTTGCCGGACTGCCATTTCAAGCCCGCCAGCATGGCCGGCTCGAGGCTCAGGCGGAAAATCTGCCACGACGGCAACGCTACGTCCGCCCCTCCGGCCGCGACCACGCGCACCCCGCCGGGCAAGCCCTTCGGGTCACTGACTTCCTGGCCGAAATTCACGTGCCCCATCGCCTCCACCAAAATATCGAGCTGGGCCGGCGTCGTCCGGGCCGGGAACGACACGCGGTTGCGCGGCCGGCGGCGGTCCATCACGCCAACCTGCTTCCCGTCGAGGGAAACCCACCCGAAATCGCGCACTGCCTGCACCTCGAGCATCGCCGCCGGACCGGCCGGCAACGTGGTGCGATACAGGATACAGCCGCGCCCCTGGTCGTACGCCTCCATGTTGCGCGGCCTCGTGTCGACGATCGGCGCCGGCAGATTGGCGAAGAGCGCGGCGTTTTCCGTAAGCGTGAACCGCGGCACAGCCATGACCGGGTTGGCCGGCAGCGGCGCGGGCAGCGCCTCGCCCGGCGGCAGGTACTTGGCGAACAACTCGCGTGTCAGCCGGAATCGTTCGCCGATCCCGCCCGCCTCGCCGATGGGTGCGTCGTAGTCGTAGCTGCTGGTGTCGGGCTTGAACGGCCGGTCGGCGCCGGACCAAAGTCCAAACGTCGTGCCGCCATGTGCCATGTAGATGCTGAACGAAGCGCCGTGCGCCAGCATGTACTCGAGGTCGGCCAGGTAGCCCGCCGAGCGGCCGGTGTGATGCGGCACGCCCCAAGTGTCGAACCAGCCGGAATAAAACTCGCCGCACATCAGCGGCCCGGCCGGCTGGACCTCGCGCAACGCCTTGAAGCCGTTTGCCGGATCGCGGCCGAAATTGACCACGTTGAAGAGCTCCGGCAGCAGGCCGAAACGCAGGGTACTGACCGGATTGCAGGCGAACAGCGGCACGTTGAAACCGGCGTCGAGCAGTGCCTGCCGCATGGCCCGCATGTACTCCGCGTCCTTGCCGTAGAAGCCGTATTCGTTTTCCACCTGCACCATCAGGATCGGTCCGCCCCGGCTGACCTGGAGCGGCGCGAGCACGCGGCCCACTTCGGTCAGCCACCCGCGGCTGGCGGCGAGAAACTCCGGATCGCGCGAACGCAACTGGATGCCGTCCTTTTTCAGGAGCCACCAGGGCAGGCCGCCCATTTCCCACTCGGCACAGGCATACGGGCCGGGCCGGAGGATGACCCACAGGCCCTCCTCCTGCGCGATCCGGCAGAACTCTGCGGCATCGGCCGGCCCGGCCCAGTCGAACTTGCCCTGCTCCCACTCGTGGAAATTCCAGAACAGGTAGGCGCAAACGGTATTCAGGCCCATGGCGCGGCACAGTTGCAGACGGTGCCGCCAGTATTCGCGGGGCACCCGGGCGAAGTGAATCTCGCCGCAGCGGATTTGCAGGCGCTGACCATCGAGCAGGAAATCCTGTTCGCCGACGGCAAACGTATGCGTCGCGGCGACGGCCCGGCCGGCCGTCGCCGTAAACATGAGCAAGCCGAGGAGCAACAAGCGACGGAGGCTGGCCCGCCAGGAAGACATCGAGAAAGCAGAGGGCATGGGTGTCGAAAGGGGCGAAAATATCCGGAGGAATCCGCCGGTTGACCAGCGCAATTCCCGCCGTATCCGGGAGCGCGGACGTATCGCCCGCCGGAGGCGGGCGATCGTCCGCTCCGAGTCCGTCGCATATAAAACTCAATTTTTTGAACAAAAGATAACCAAGAGAACGAAGAGCGTAATGTAGGCTAAAACGGGTCTTCGTTACCTTCGTTTCCTTCTGTAAAATCCGAAGGAATCGGCTCGCTGGGATTAGGGTTCAACTGAGCAAGGCGGACGATCCTGCGGATACGTCCGCGCTCCCAACTACGCGCTCCCTCTGCTCTCAGGGCATCGGCGCGCTGAACGAATAGGCGCCGGAGCCCACGCTGAAGACGGCGGCGCCGTCTTCCATCCGCAGGAACCTCACCCCGTACGCCCACCGGCCACTCTGGCCGCTCTCGCTCACCGACGATCCATCGGGCGCTGGGACATACACCGTCGCCGTGGTATTGGGCGGGATGAAGAGGTGCAGCGTGAACTTCCCACCCTTTCGCGTCCATTCGCTGCGAATCGGCCCGCGGACCGAATCGAAGCCGGCCTTGACCCAGGTGACGTCGCCAACCACCGCCGGCTTGATGACGATTTTCTTGAAGCCCGGCCCGGAAGCGTCGCCGCCGATGCCGGCGAGATCGTGGTAAAACCACTCGTTGATCTGCCCGAGGATAAAATGATTTTGCGACGCGCGCCGGTCGGCGTTCCATGCCTCGGTCAGGCTCGTGGCGTCGTGCGCGAGCTGATAGCCGTAACCCGGTTTGTCCGACTGGTTGTTCATGTCGAAGATCACGTCGGAGCGGCCGCCGTCGGCCAGCGCGCGCAACAGATAGCGGTAACCCACGTCGCCGGCCGTCGGCGCGTTGCCGTGGTCGCGCACGTCCTGAACGAGGTTGGCCAGCACCGCCCGCCGTTGCCCCGACGGCACGAGATTCAGGACGAGCGGGAGAGCGTTGGCGCATTGCGAGCCGGTGGCGTAACGCCCCGCGGCCGGATCGAAGAAGGTGCGGTTGAACGCGGCGCCGATGCGCGCGGCGGCCTGCGTGTAGCGCTGCGCGTCGGCCGGCTGGCCGAGCAGCGTCGCCGCCTGCGCGAGGATCCAATTGTCATAGTAGTAAAACGCCGTCGCCGTCAGCGCGATGGGCGTGAGCTGGGCCCGGCCGGGGCGGTTCGGGCCAACGTCGAACCAATCGCCGAGGCCGTGATCGACGATGTCGCCGGTGGCCTTGGTGCCGAGATAGGCGACATAGCGCTGCATCATCTCGTAATGGCGGCGCAGCAGTCCCGAGTCGCCGGTCCACTCGTATTGCTGCCACGGGACGAGCACGCAGGCGCTGCCCCACTCGGGCGAGTCGCGGAAGCCGTCCGGGAACTTGACGTACTCTGGCGCGGTGTCGGGCACGAGGCCGTTGGCGAGCTGGGCGTCGGCCATGTCGTCGGTCGATTTGGCGAGAAGCCGCGCGAGGTCGAACTCGTAGCGCAGGGCCGGGCCGTTGAGATGCGTCTGTTCCAGCCAGCCGAGTTTTTCGCGGTGCGGGCAGTCGGTCAGCACACTCACCAGGTTGCTGCGCTGCGCCCAGCGCACCAGCATGTGGATGCGGTTGAACAACTCGTTCGAGCAGGAAAACGCGCCGGCCGGCGCCGACGAGGAACTCACCACCACGCCGACGAGCGACTCCACGACGGGCAGCTCGCCGCCGCCCGCGGGCGCCGTGCATTCGACCTGCAGATACCGGCAGCCGTGATAAAAGAATTTCGGAAACCAGGTTTCGCCGCCGGCCCGCCCGGCCAATGTGTAATTCCAGGCGGCGTCGCCGCCGCCGACCGAGCCGCGGTCCACCGCCCCGTTGGCCGCGAGCAGCTCGGCGGGGATGATTTTCACCTGCGCACCCGCCGGGCCGTGCACCCGCAGCCGGGGCATGAGGGCGGCGTTCTGGCCGAGATCGTACACGTCCACACCGGAGCGCAGGGGACGCACCGTCACCGGGATGAGGCTCTCCTGCGCGCGCACCGGCGCCGCCGCAAACGAAGCGCCCCGGAGCACGCCGCCGGGACCGGCCACGCCGAGGGCCGGAGCCCACGCGTCCGCGGCAAAACCGGACCGGTCCCAGCCGGACGGTTCGCGCCGGGCATCGTAGTCTTCGCCGCCAAAAACGTTGGCAAAACCGATCGGCCCGGGAGCGACGCGCCACTGCCCGTCGGTGCCGACGATTTCCACCGTGCCGTCGGCGTACTCGAGCCGCAGCTGACCGATGGCCATGAGCGGCCGGAACGGGCTGACGAACTTCACGTAGCGGCCCTCCGCCACGTTGTACATGCCGCCCGCGAGACAGAGGCCCGCCACGTTGGCACCCGGGCGCAGCAGCGCGGTGATGTCGTGCGTGTCGTACAGGCAGGTCTCGTCGTAGGCGGTCCAGCCGGGAGCGAGGAGGTCCTCGCCGACCCGCGTGCCGTTGAGCGTGAACTCGTATTGACCAAGCCCGCAGATGTGCGCGAGGGCGCGGCGAAGGCCCGGCCGCACGGTGAATTCGCGGCGCAACAACAGCGTGGCGTTGGCCCGCGGATTGGCGCCGGGCACGCCGAGACCGTCGGTGAGCGCGGCGGCGGCCCACGGCACCTGTTCCAGGCTATCGCTCGCGGCGACAGCGGCGCCGACGGCGATGTTTCGGCCACCCGAGATGACTTCCATCTGGCTGAGCGCGAGGCAGGCTTTCCCGGCGTCGACCCGCAGGCGGGTGGCCGTGAGGCGCACATAGCGGGCCGAAACGCCGCGAGCTGGCAGCTCGATGTGCATGGCTCCGCCGTTGGGATAATCCTCTTCCGTAAAATCGGCGATCACGGTGGGCGCGGCAAACGCCCGATCGTCGGCGGCTTCGACTTTGAAGCGCCGGGGAAATCCCAAACCTTCGAGCACCAAGGGCCGCACCGCGTGCAACCGCACCGCATCGAGTGTCCGCGATTGCCCGAGGTCGAGTCGCACCCATTTCGTGGTGTCCGGATCGGCTGCATCCACTGAGTGATAACCCAGCAACGGGCGCTGCCAGGAGAGCAAGTCCGGGTCAGTGATCCATTGGGCCTGCCAGCTCGCCCGGGCGGAGCCTTCAGGCGAAGCCTGGCTCGCCCGGGCGGAGCCGTCCGGCGAAGCTTGGTCGGCGGCCGTGAGCACGCCCATCGTCCAGGTGGACGGCACGCTCCACGCCGAGGTGCGGCCGGATTTGTCCCATACGCGCACCTTCCAGAAAATCCGCTGCGACGATTGCAGGGGCCGCCCCTGATACAAAACGCCCAGCGTCTCCTCGGAGGCCACCCGGCCGCTGTCCCACAGCTCGCCCTCATCGCGCGCCAGCCGGTCCAGCCCGGAGGCCGCCAGCACCTGGTAGGCCGTCTGCATCTGGCCGCGCTGTTCCGACTGCAGCTGCCAGCTCAAGCGCGGCTGTGGCGCGTCCACGCCGAGGGGATCGACGGTCTGTTCGCAACGCAGGCCAGCCACCACGACTTCCGAGGGGCGGCGCGCGAGGCAACCCGCCAGCAACAGGGCCGCCGAGAGGATCGGGATCAGACGAAGGCTTGGGCGCACGTTCATTTAGGGTTCGCCCCTTCACTTTCACCGAAAGTAACGCGCGCTTCCAGCCTGCATCGCACCAAGTCGCAGGCGGGAGGCCCTCGCCACGGCGATCTGATTTTGCAGGGCCGAGCGTCGACCGGGCTGCCCGGCCACTTGTCGGGCCAACAGATGCAGACCCGTAGGTCGGAGTTTATCGGCCCATAAAGCCCGACCTGCTTAGCCACGATAAATTACCCGCGCGTCCGCGAGGATCGATTCGCGCCGATACGGATTGGACATCTGCTCGACCGAGTCGCGGGTCAACAGGTGCACGGGGACGCCGAGGATCGCGGCCATTTCATCTTCCATCGTGAAGAAGCGAAGGCCGGGATTGCCGGCAAAGGTCGCCAGCAAATCGACAT